>ERZ1674045.157-NODE-157-length-23238-cov-4.867920_pt1 | contig 23238 bp, 20 predicted proteins | sample MGYA00581131_ERZ1674045 | MGnify/ENA primary metagenome ERZ1674045 (study PRJEB41354, sample SAMEA4873299) | human saliva metagenome | biome: human-associated habitat [ENVO:00009003]; feature: mouth environment [ENVO:08000002]; material: saliva material...
TAAAACGTACCCTGAAAGCGCGTCATATGAATATGATTGCTCTAGGTGGTGCTATCGGTACTGGCTTATTTGTAGCTGGTGGTGAAGTAGTAAGTACTGCAGGCCCTGGTGGTGCTCTCGTAGCTTACGGCCTCATTGGCCTCATGGTGTATTTCCTCATGACATCTCTTGGGGAAATGGCTACTTACTTGCCGATTCCTGGTTCCTTCGGGACTTATGCAAAACGCTATGTAGACCCTGCTTTTGGTTTTGCCTTAGGTTGGAACTACTGGTTTAACTGGGCTATTACATTGGCTGCCGAAGTACTGGCAGGGGCGCTGATTATGAAATATTGGTTTCCTGATGTGCCGGCCATCGTTTGGTCCGCTTTATTCTTATTAATTCTATTTGGACTCAACTATTTGTCCACTCGTTCCTTTGGTGAAAGTGAATACGTATTCTCATCCATCAAGGTAATTACAGTTTTTGTATTCCTATTCTGTGGTTCAATGCTTATCCTAGGCATTGGCGGTACATCTCCAGGATTTGTAAACTGGACAACAGGTGATGCTCCATTTGTAGGTGGTTGGGAATCCATCCTTGCTATCTTCATGGTAGCTGGTTTCTCCTTCCAAGGTACTGAGCTTATCGGCGTAGCCGCTGGGGAAGCAGAAGACCCTGAAAAGAACGTGCCTAAAGCGATTAACTCCATATTCTGGCGCATCCTATTGTTCTATATTGGGGCTTTCACAGTAATCGGTTTCCTCATTCCTTACACTGATCCAAACCTATTGAATTCTAGCATTGAAAACGTATCCATTTCTCCATTTACACTCGTATTTGACCGTTTTGGATTCGCTTTTGCCGCTAGCTTTATCAATGCTATTATCTTAACAGCTGTATTGAGTGCTGGTAACTCCGGCTTGTATTCTTCAACTCGTATGCTTTACGCATTGGCTAAAGAAGGTCAAGCGCCACAAATCTTCGCTAAACTTAACAAACGTGGTGTTCCTGTTCCTGCATTGGTAGTAACTACAGCCATCGGTTTATTTGCATTCCTTACAAGCTTCATCGGCGAAGGTACTGCATACACTTGGATTGTTAATATTTCTGGCCTCTGTGGCTTCATCGCATGGGTTGGTATTGCAGTTTCTCACTATCGTTTCCGCCGTGCATTCATTGCACAAGGTAGAGATCTTAGTGAATTGCCTTACAAAGCGTGGTTATTCCCAATTGGCCCAATCTTGGCGTTAATTCTATGTATCTTCATCATTGCTGGTCAAAACTACTCCGCTTTCACAGGCGATACAATCGACTGGTACGGCGTATCCGTTGCTTACATCGGATTGCCAATCTTCTTCGCTGTATACTTCGGTTACAAATATATCAACAAAACTAAACTCGTTCCGTTGAAAGAAGTAAATCTAGACCGCGATTTTGACAAATAAAAACGCAATACAATTGGACCTATTCATTATGAAAGTAGTGAATAGGTCTTTTTTTGTACATGCAGTATTAGGTAGTTGTTTTTATATGAAAGCTATCATTATAAGATTGTTTTTCTATAAAAGCCTTGCTATAATGAATCAAAATATATTGTTGTCAATTAGAGAGGATACAATTATGATTATTACTACAACTATGCATATTGAAAACAAACCTGTACAAGAGTACAAAGGTATCGTATTTGGTGAGGTCGTAGAAGGCCGTAACTTTGTAAAAGATTTCATGTCTGGCATTCGTGACATCGTTGGTGGCCGCAGCGGTAGCTATGAAGATTCACTAATGAATGCACGCCAAGCAGCAATCGATGAAATGGCAAAACGAGCTAGCAAAATCGGCGCTAATGCCGTTATTGGCGTATCATTCCAATACAGCACCGTAGGGGCACAAAATGGCATGCTTATGGTGACATGTAATGGTACGGCCGTTGTAATTTAATAAGAATTCATAGATGGGACCACTTGTTTCATTCCACCGGCCGGGTCTGACTCCGGCCTACGGCCTCCGCAGGGCCAAAGTCATGAAACAAGTGGTCCCATCTATTTTCTATTAAATACAACAGTCTGGATTAGAAAAAGAAAAAGTCGTTCGAAAACACTACTTATCCTATTTTGCTTAAAATTTCCATCGGCCGGGTTTGAGTGAGAAGGGCCATAAGTAGGGTATGAGGTAGCAGATTTTGTGATCTGCTACCTTTTAGTATGTAATAAAGTATCTCTTAAGAAATAGAATAGGCGTGTACTATTTCAAAATAGGTGTATATAAGATTCTATGATTGATTTAGAGGTGACTAATAGTCACCTATGCTCCTATTAATCACCCTTGACTCTATTAGTAACATCACATAGCTAGATTTTTATATGATAGACTTGCTATAATTAATCAATAGTTTAGTTCGTATCAAAATAATTATGTTAGGAGGTATATTATGGCAACATCAAGTTTTTTTACGCCATTGGTTGTAAAACCTGAGGACGAAGATGCTATGATTAAAGTTTTTGAATCAAAAGAAAAAGTAAAATGGAAAACCAATAAAAATTATAAATTTTTAAATGATAATGAAGTAAAGTCATTGGTTGAGAAAATGCGGAGGAATAATTAAATGGAACATGATGTTGTACCATTAAATTCTTATTTAACTTATGCTAATGAATCAGAAATTAAACATTTTATGAGTACATTTTCATGTCCTGTAAATAATGATATTGAAATATTTCTTAAAGAGAAATCTATAAAATTTGAACAAAAAAATTTTTCTAGAACATATTTAATTATACATAATACTTATACAGAACAATTACTTTTAGGATATTTTACACTAGCTTTGAAAGTACTAAATTTAGATTCTAGTGTATCAAATAAATTAAAAAAAATAGTATCTGGATATTCTAATAAAAAAGAAACTACTGTTTATCTAATTGGGCAAATAGGTAAAAACTTTAATATTAATCATAATCAGATTAATGGAGATGATTTAATGTGTTATGCACTAGAGGCCATTATAAATGCTAGTAATATTGTAGGAGGTAGAGCTATTGCCATTGAGTGTAAAGATATAGATTCATTAACTCAATTTTATAAGAAATTTGGTTTTGAATTACTTACAAATACTCAATATAATGAATTACAAACCTATGTATTGAATATAGATAAATTAAATTGATTATATTTTTATGTGATATAAAAACAGCAGGGCCGCCACCCTGCTGTTTTTTTGTTGCGTGAATACATTGCAACTTACTTATTTCCCTTGTAAAAGATATATTAACACTATCAGAATTAGTAGTCAATCAATTGTTAGGTATAATACATATCTATTATTTATTTTACCTTATACCATGTTGCGTACATAACTGGTAGTACGATGAGTGTGAGTACCGTTGCCACGAGTAGGCCGCCGCTAAAGGCGATGGCTAGTGGGCTCCAGAATACGGATCCCATGAGCGGTATCATACCAAGGATGGCTGCGATAGCGGTTAGCATAATTGGTCTAAACCGCAATGTAGCAGAGTTGATGATGGCTTCTCGTGGAGATTGGCCTTCAGCACGATGGATTTCGATTTGGTCCAACAAGATGATGGAGTTACGAATGATCATGCCAGAGAGGGCGATAACACCGAGAATAGCCATAAATCCAAGTGGTGTACGTGTAATGTTTAGGGCTAGTACAACACCGATGAGTCCTAGAGGAGCCGTGAATAAGGCCATGAGCATGAGTGCAATTTTCTTCAATTGGAACATGAGAATGGTCATAATCACAAAGAGCATGATAGGAATTGGGACGAGCAATTTTTTAACGGCTGTAACGCTCTTTTCAGCGGCGCCATCGAGCTCGATAGTATAGCCAGTCGGTAAGTTTTGACGATATTCTTCAAGGTTCTTGTAGATTTCTTTCGTCTTAGCATTGCCAAGTACGCCAGGGCCAACATTAGCATGGATGCTGATGGTCGGCATCATGTTGCGGTGCCAGATAATCCCTTCCTCTTGGGTCATAGAAATCGTGGCAATTTGGCTGAGCGGTACATAGGAACCATTGCCTGTTTGGATTGGTAGTGATGAAAGTGCCGCTAGATTGTGGTTTTCATTGCCACCTAATTTGAAAGTAACAGGAATTGTTTGGTTACCTTCGTAATATTCACCCGCTTTTGTACCCGTTAACAAGCTTTGTAAATGAAGCGATACAGCATAGCTATTGATGCCAAGCATACGAGCCTTATCTGGATCGATATGAACCTGTGCTACAGGCTCTGTATCCGGCCAGTCAAAGGCGATATTTTGTAAGTCCTTATCTTGCTGCATCATGGCTTTCACATCATTAGCAATCGTTTTTACCTCAGATGCATTAGGTCCCGATACACGAAGCATAACAGGATATTTAGATGGAGGTCCAATTTGAACGAATTGCATATTGATGAGGGCAGATGGATATTGATTGTTTAACTGATCTTGTAAATCCTTGAACAATGCATCACGATCCTTTAAGGACTTTGTGACGATGATGGTTTGCATGAAATTAGCACGTGGTAATTCCGGTTCTAAGGTCAATACAAACCGTGGCGACCCTTCACCTACATAGGTTGTGTAATGATCGATATGCTCATTGTCCTTTAACAAAGCATCCAATAATTTAGCTTGGCTTTGCGTATAATCGATGGATGAGCTTTGAGGAAATTGCATAGATACAATGATTTCATTCCGCGTTGATGATGGGAAAAATTCCTGTTTGATGAGCGGAAATGATAATAGAGATAGGATAAAAGCCACTAATGTTCCCAGTAATATAGCCTTGTGATGACCGAGTGCCCAGTGGAGGAGACTTTCAAAACGTGCATAAAAAATCGTTTTCAGACGATGCATAATATAATCGCGACGAGTCCACTCGGATTCGGGTTTTTCAGCCTTGTTTTCGATGATTTTATAGCCCAGTACAGGACTGACCAGAACAGATGCAATCCAAGATAGGACGAGGGCTAAGAACACAACGATGGACAAGGATTTAGTAAATTCTGCAACCATGCCCTCTGCCAAGGCGAGAGGCAAGAAACCAGCACAGGTAATGAGCGTGCCGGACAGCATCGGAAAGGCTGTAGATTCATAAGCAAAGGTGGCTGCACGCCAATGGTTAAAGCCTTCTTCAAGCTTAACGCTCATCATTTCTACAACGATGATGGCGTCATCTACGAGGAGGCCCAGTGACAAGATGAGGGCACCAAGGCTAACCTTATGTAGATAAATGCCGTTTTCGTACATCAACACAAAGACGGTGGATACAACGACAGGAATGGTGAGCGCCACCACAACACCGGTACGAATGCCAAGGGATGCAAAGCTTACGAGCAATACGATGGCGATGGCTTCGAATAGAGATTGTGAGAAACCACCTATGGATTCCTTAACGATGTGCGGCTGATTCGATACTTGATCGAGGTTTAAGCCAGCGGGAATCGTCGTTTTAAATTCCTTTAGTTTATTATCGATAGCCTCGCCAAATTCGATATTATTCGCACCAGCATCCATGGAAATAGCGATGCCGATAGCAGGCTTGCCTTCGTAGTAAAATTGAGGACTAGATGGGTCCTTATAGGTCATTGTTACATCCGCTACATCGCCAAGTCGTACGATTTGATTGTTGATGCGGGCTGGCATATTTTTGACAGCATCCACGCTATCGAATACACCATTCACACGGATATATACATTGTTCGTATCGGTGTTAACCATACCAGCTGGCACCATGGCGCTTTGCTGTTTGAGCGCGTTTAACACTTGTTGAACCGTTACCTTATAGGAGGCCAATTTATCCTTATTGATAGTTATATCAAGGGACTTTTCTTGTACTCCAATAAGGGTAATCTTTTTTACATTTGGAACGGATAACAATTGTCTTTTTAAATTTTCCGCTTGTTGCCGTTTTTCTTCGTAACTAAATTCGTCACCTGAAAGGGCATAAATCGTGCCGTATACATCGTCGAATCGATCGTTGATAGCTGGACCTTGAACGCCAGATGGTAAGGATTTCCATTCATCATTGATCATGTTACGTGCTTCTTCCCAGGCGGGACGAATTTTACTTGATGGTAAATCTTCTTTCAGATTGATGTATATAACAGATTTACTGCCATCTGTGAAAGACCTAGTATAATCTACACCCGGAAGATCCCGTAGTCGTTCCTCCAGTTTATCCGTTACCTGATCAGACATTTCTTGCGGTGATGCACCTGGCCAAGAAACGCCGACCACCATGGTACGCATCGTAAAGTCTGGATCTTCCATGCGTCCCATATGGGTGAACGAGAATATACCAAAGGTGAGGAGTACGGCGATGAAGTAATAGATAATAGATTTGTGGCGTAACGCCCAATCGGCTAAGTTAAAGTTCTTCATTCATGCACCGCCGTCCCTTCTTGTAATTGTTGGGTGCCTGCGGTGATAACGATATCTCCTTTAGCGAGGCCACTTTTAACGATAACCGAATTATTACCGAAATCGCCCGTTTGAATTGGTACGAGATGTGCTTTTTTATCTCGAATGATATAGACCGCATTATTACCTTGTTTGTCTTTCACCAAAGCTGTCAATGGAATAGAAATATCCGTTGTCTCTACTTGATTGATGACCGCGTTGATGGTCATGCCAAGCTGTACCTCTTTTGGTGGATTTTGTAAGGCAATTTTTACCGTATAGGTCCGTGCAATTGGATCTGGTACTGGTGAAATTTCTCGGATAATCCCTTGTACTTTCACATCAGGTAAAGCCCAGAAACTGATGGTAGCAGTACTACCTATGCGAATCTTACTCATTTCTTGTTCAGGAAACGAAATAACTGCCTCTGGTTCATGGCCAGCCGCCAAGGTGCCTACTGGTTGACCAGCGGAGACCACTTGACCGACCTCGAGATTAAGCGCCGTTATGAGGCCACTATCTGGAGCAACAAGAGTAGTATAACTATTTTGATTACTGCTCAAATTGAGACCTGCTTGAGCCTGTTGTAACTGAGCCTTGGCAGCATTCAATTGATTTTCTGCTTGATCTAGTTGTAATTTACTAACCGCATTTTGTTCATATAAAGTACGGAATCGTTCCGCATTCGTATTGGCTAGCTCATATGCCGATTGAGCTGCCGTAACGGCTCCTTGTGCATTTTGTACTTGACTAGCCGTATCAGCGCCGTTAATTTGGGCGATAACTTGACCCGCTTGAACAGGGGAACCTACACTGACGAATTTATTAATAATACGGCCACCAACTTGGAACGCTAAATTTGTTTCCGTTTTATTGTGGATTGTTCCCGAATACCCAGCACTCGTTGTGCCAGCCTCCTCGCCAATCGTAATCGTCCGTACTTTGAGACTCGTATCATGCTCTTCTTGATTCGAACCACAACCGCCGATGACTAGTGCACTCATCAGTAGCGCCGTGGTCAATCCTAATACACTACGATTCATAATTCTCTCCTTCACACACATTATATAGATTATTGTGAAAGCAATAACTACTATGAAATATATATTTTATACAATTAAATAATACTATATATTAAACAAAAATTCTATATGTATATTAATTATATTAGAAAATATATATGTTTTCTAAATTTAGTAACTGCGAGGCACCTTCCTAAAACCTCCAGCTACCTTAACGGTCTGCGCCTGATGGCTTGACCTAGTAAAGTCGGTTTTAGAAAGGTGCCTCTTCGTTAAAAAATATCATAAACCAGAGCCTATACAAACATATATATTTTCTAATAATTGGAGAGAGGGGACCTTCGGGGAGAAATTTAGGTTATAATAGTTTTGATAAAGGTTGGTGGAATTATGAAACAAGAAAAAGACAGAGAAGTATATAATCAAAAAACATTAGAAGCAATGAAAGAAGCAAAGAAAATAGCAAGAGATTTGAAATACCCTAGTTATAAAACGTTAGAAGAACTAAAAAGAGCTTTAGATGATAGTTGTGCAACAAACGTAGAATAGAAGATGAGAGAACCCCTCCTGAAAACGACTTCGGGCTCCGCGTAGCGCAGTAGCGTGTCGGCTTTCAGGAGGGGTTCTCTCATCCATTTTTATTCTTCTGTTTGTTCCACAACTGGTTCAACATAACTAACCAAAATTTTGTCGATTCTCGTATTATCCATGTCTACGATTTCAAAGGTGTATCCTTCCCAATAGGTTTTGTCTGTTTCTCGTGGGATTCTACCGAATAGTAGGTTCATGAGACCGCCTAATGTTTTGTATAGATCATCTTCTTCGCGTGGTAGTTCTTTATCGATGTGGAAAAATTCTTTAAATTCGTCTATGTTGAGTAGACCATCTACAAGCCATGTTCCGTCACCGCGTTCGATGATACGGTTTTCTTCTTCTTGGCGTTCATCTTCACCAGATGGCATGAGTCCTACGATTTCTTCCATGATGTCATGTAATGTTACGAGGCCACTAAAGCCACCGTATTCATCGAGGACGATGGTTTCGTGAACGCCTTCATTACGCAATGTATTGAGCAATTTCATAAGAGAAATGCTTTCAGGTACAAGCAATGGTTCTGTCATACAAGAACGGATGACGTGGTGAAGGGGGCTTTCACCCTGTAAACATTCAACCATAACATCTGTTACGTTAATCATACCCTGCAATTCATCGAGGGAATCTTCACCTACAGGAATGCGGTAATGGTTTGCCGTTTTAAGAACCTCCATGATTTCATCTTCGGAAGCGTTTAAATCAATCCATTTAAGCTGCGTCCGCGGTGTCATGACGTCAGATGCGTCCATGTCGGCTAGGTGAAAGATATTTTCTACGAGGATAGGTTCTTCTTCTTCGTAAGCACCCATGGCTACGCCTTCGGTGAGCATTTGGTTGATTTCAGATTCTGTTACAGGAGCTTCTTCTTTAATAGTAACGCCTAATAATTTTAATAAAAATTCTGTAGAAACACCGAGGAAGCTAACGATTGGTTTTAATGCTACTGATAGCCAGTAAATTGGTTTTGCCACTACTACTGCGATACTTTCAGGACTATTTAAAGCCAAGCGTTTTGGCACAAGTTCACCAATAACGAGGGATAAATAGGTAATAATCGCAACGATGATAAATGAGCTAAGAGATGTAGCATACGGTTCAATACTTGGAACATGAGCTACTAAAAATTCTTCTAATGGAGCGGAAAAGGTTGCACCAGAATACAAACCTGTTAAAATACCAACGAGGGTAATACCAATTTGAATGGTAGAAAACATATTATTAGGATTTTCTGCTAATTCAAAGGCTTTTTTAGCTCGTTCATTACCTGCTTCACCCATCTCTTCGAGACGGCGTTTTTTAGCATTAACAATGGCTAACTCTGTCATGGAAAATAAGCCGTTCGCGATGATTAAAATGACGATAATTATAAAATCTAAGGTCAGATCACTGTCCATGTAAGTAAATACTCCTTTTTATGAGATAGAATTCTGCACATGAGAAAAATTGAAATATTATTTTTTAGTATACCATATTCGAATCATATATGGTAAATAGCGCAAAAAAAGGAGGGCTGCCACCCTCCTTTTTGTTTGCGTGAAAACGTGTCACACATTGGTTCCTTTGTCATATATTATATTATATGATTATCTAATGTTTGTAAATGGTACCATATCTTAATTCTTTAGTTATATAAGTATATGTTATATACTATAAATGTTACCGCCCCATACTGGTAATAGAAAGGGGGTGTATTAAAATGTTCGAAATACTTATTTCTTTCACAATATCTATCGTAGCAGGTATAACGTGCCATTATATCTGCAAGTGGCTAGATAGATATTAGGCCGGTAACTAGCACAAAAAGAGGAGGGGTGCCACCCTCCTCTTTTGTTTTGCGTGCATTAAAATGTTTGCAAAATACTTATTTCTTCATCTAATATTATATTACACAATTTATCATTATTTGTAAATGGTCAGTAATTGTTATGAAAAAGCAGGGTTGCCGCCCTGCTTTTTCATTTTTGCGTGCAACATATTGAACGCATTAACTTCCTTTGTCATATATTATGATACATGATTATCTAACATTTGTAAATGATGTTATCTATGTATACAATGATTGATAAGAACCATAATGTACATGTATATAAGCGATAGGGAGAAGGATACGATGACAAGCGAACAGGAATGGGAACAAGTGTTACAAATCAAAACTACAGGCCGTGATGATAGTCGTTCGGATGCAGAGCATCATCCATATGAGCCGACGGACTATTGCGTTCTTGAGCGCCTTGCCAATAGCGGTTATATTACGAAACAAAATACCCTCATCAATTACGGCAGTGGCAAGGGGCGCGTTAGTATATTTATGGCCAACCAGACACGGTGCCATTCCATTGGTATCGAATACGATGAACGTTTGTATGAACGGGCCATCGTAAATGGTGAAAGCCCAGCTGCCAAGAACCGCGTATCTTTTGTCCTTGGCGATGCTGCTACCTATACATTGCCAGACAATGCAGATCGATGCTTTTTCTTTAATCCCTTTGCACTTCACACCATTAAACGCGTATTAGGTAATATATTTGATTCTTTATATCATCATCCAAGAGAAATTCTACTATTCTTCTACTATGTTAACGAAGAAGTAGAAAACTTCCTAAATAACCACGTACGCCTAGAAGCAGTAGAACCTATACAGTGCGGTGATTTATTTCAAGAACATGATGAAAAAGAACGAATATTGGTATATAGAGTGAATGTGTTTTAGTACTTTCACTAAAACACGCAGAAAATCCGCGTATTTTCTGATATAATAATAGATTAGAGAGTATAAAAATTTATTTTCTATTCACCATGGTATGTATTGATTCGTAATGATTAATCGTAGTGATTAGGGCTGAGTATATACCATAAAGGAGGAACGTATGGAACGCGTGTCAGCAAGTCTTATTGAAGAAATTCGCAGTGCCTTAATAGAACGTTATAATCGTGATCAAGAAATTCAGCAAATGATTGAAGAAATCGGTGCTGAAGAAGGTCTTAACGAAAAAGAATTGTCTATTATTCATCAGGCTTATTTAGAGGTTAAGGAACGTATGCAATATACGGCAAATTTGATAGAATTGTGGAATCAAATTGAGGTCGTTCAGGACCGCATGAGCATGCTTAATTCTTATGAAAGCTTGGAACGCGATTTGTTTGGCGATGTTCTTTCCTTTGATAAACCGATGGGTTACGGTGCATCAAATCAAGATAACTTAGATTATACGATGGAGCAAATTAAATTACATGATATAGATCATGACCTCGAAGATATTGACCTTTCTAAGGAATATCCTATAGATAATCAAGATGCTGTTTATTTTAATGAGCATTCAGCCAATAAGAAAACAACATCTAGTCGTAATGACGTCAATGATGATGACTTTGATGACGAAGAGGACAATTTTGATGATGAAAGCTTATTAGACAGAGATATACGTACGTCTTTAGATCCTTATGATATGGTAAATTCCTTGTTGTATTCCAAACAATCCATGAGCGATAAGGATAAAACTAAACAACAAAAGGAAATCGACAAGCTTATCAAAAAACAACTGAAACGCGTAGAAGAAGAATGGGCGAAGATTTCAGGTAAAAAGGATAAAAAAGATAAGAAAAAGAAAGATAAAGATAAAAAAAAGGACAAGAAAGACAAGCAGTCTAAGAAAGAATTCGAACTTGTAAAGGAATCTAAGAAGTCCAAGAAGGACAAAGAGTCCAAAAAGAGCAAGAAGGATAAGGATTCTAAAAAAGCTAAGAAAGACAAGGATACTAAGAAGGATAAAAAGGCTAAGAATTTAGAAAAAGCCTTGAAGAAGGAGTCCAAAAAGTCCACAAAAAAGGACTAACCGTAGATTTCATAAATAACCACGGCCAGAAAACTACGGATAAGGGCTGTGGAAAATGCAAGCGGTGTAAGGGGCCGAGTTGCAAGAAGTATTCACGTGTATAACTTGATGGCACATATGATACGTGTAAATAGGGGTATACATTTGTATTTTGAATAAATTGTAGGGCTGGTGTATAAATTGGAACATGGTATGTATCGATGGTTGAACTGGATAAAAGGCATTCAACAGGAATTAAAGGCATTTTTGTTCTTTTCTATCTTGTTTACGCTTTTTAGAATCGTATTTTTAATTATATTTCAATCTCAATTAGATACGACTACAATGGACAGTATTTTAATGTCTTTATGGCTTGGTTTTCGGTTGAGTTTGAAGACCGTTGGATCGATTGTCCTTGTAAGTTTGCTATTTGCTACATTGCCATCTATAGTGTGGCCGAAATGGAAGGCCCAAGGTGTACGCAAGGTTTGGTACGGATTTGTTACCATCTTCTTTACATTGCTCTTTATGGGGCGTATCCCGTTTTATACCATATTCAATTCTTCGTATAATGCGATGCTTATCAATGGCAAACATGACGATATTCATGCCATTATCAATACGGCTATCAATGAATATCATGGTATACCATATTTAATTGGTGGCATTGCGCTTAGTATTGTTTTCAGTTGGCTTTTAGTGAAAGTACTAAATACCAAATCATATGAATGGGCACCTAGCACTAAGCGTAATAAGTGGATCACTGGTGTTCTAAGTTTTGTTGGATTTGGTGTATTATTCGTATTTTTACGCTTTGGTGGAGCCTTTGGATATACGAGCTCCATTAACTGGGAAAGCGCAGCGCGTCTTAATTCAAATCTATTAAATGAAACAATATTAGACGATGCACAAGCGTTATACCGTGTAAAATCTATTGCGAAACGGACTTCAGAGCTAGAGGATATTCATTTAACGCCTGCTGAGTTACATGAAAAAATACAATCCATTGGTGGTAATCCTAGCAGTACACGATTTGATGAAGCTTTCACAAAAACGATAACAACAGAGCGATTACAACAACAACCGCAATCTATTAATATCATTCTCGGTGAATCCTATGGCTTATGGCCATTCCTTGCTGAATTCAACGAACCTGGTGCGTATCTTGTAGAGCAAGGTCGTAAGTACGCGGCTAGTCCACAGGCGATGGGTACGCAAATGGCCTTGGCCCAAGGAACGGGTACGATGCCAGCCATTATCGGTTTATTGACGGGGATGCCGGATACGGGGATGTATCCAAATTATAGCGTAGGTATGTTACAAGAACCGTATGGCCTCGGTATTGGACCGGTTATGAAAAAACTAGGTTATAAGACCGTATTTTGGTATGGCGGTTTTAGTACTTGGCAAAATGTTAAGAACTTTGCATTAGAACAAGGTTTTGATGAATTCCACGATGCATCTGAAATGCCGAGCAACGAAACAAATGCTTGGGGTGTAGCCGATGGAGATATGTTCAAGGCTATTAATGCATACATGGACAAACATCGTGGCGAAAAGATCATCAATGTTATCATGACTACGTCGAATCATCCTCCATATAGTGTGAATGTGGCGAAGGAAGGCTATGATGCGGATAAGGTTCGTAAGAACTTGCCAGATTCCATTGCGAATACTGATAAACAAATCAATGAAATGGGCCACATATGGTATGCAGACCATGTGATGGGTGAATTTATTAGCAAAGAGGAACAATCTGATCCAACTTCATTATTTGTTATTACTGGTGACCATAGCGAACGCTTTACCTTTGCTCATGAGGAAGGTCCTAAGGTAGCATCCACGATTCCGATTATTTTCTATGGACAAGGCATCAAAAAAGAATGGCTTTCACAAGATGCATTTGGCATGAGCATTCAAATCATTCCGACCTTGGCGGAACTCGTAGGTCGCACAGGGCAAACCTATGAGGCTATGGTACCGAGTCTATTTAATCAAGGGCCGTTCGTATTTAATCACCGTTTGTGGATGGATACAAATGGTATTTATTTAGAAAATGAGCAAATGCCACAAGATTATGCTAAGTATATGAAAACTATGCGGGAACTAGCGGCATGGCGGCTAAAACATGGGGATAGTATTAATCAATAGGGGATATTATGAATATAGTTGTTATTTCAGATAAGAATAATGAAGCACGTAGACAGAATGCTATACAAGAGTTTAAGAAACATAATGTAGAGTTTCGATTCTTTGATGCTGTTATGGCGAATAGAATGTCTAAAGAAGAATTAGATACCAAAGCTATTAAAGATACATTCTTATCGCCTAGTGAAATTGGTTGTGCCTTAAGTCATTGTGGTGTATACGATGAATTCCTTAACTCTGATGAAAAAAGTATCATGATTTGTGAAGATGATATTTATTTTACAGAGGATTTTAATTATGATTCATTGTTACAAATAAAGGAATTTTTAGAAGAAACAGATGAACCTCGTTTAGTAGTTTTACAAAAGAGTATTTATCATCATAAACATATACGCAGTGTAGGGAATAATGTAAATCTATATTCAACACGAAATGCATTTTGTACGCATGGATATATGATTAATAGAGCTGGAGCCGAAAATATTAAAAACTTACAAACTCCTGTAAAATTTGAAATTGATGCATTTAAATTTTATTATTGGCTAGATGCATGTAAATTATATTGTTTAGATAAAGATTTTATTTTACAACATGATATAGATGTATGTAGTCAGACAGTTATAAAAAATTGGGCTTCAGATCGTGGTAAGAAAAAGAAACGTGCGTATAATCTAATTTATAAGAATCTTAGCTTTAAGGGAAAATGTGTAAGTCAGTGGAGACGATTTGAAAAAGCTCTTTATAAATCATCGGAGGGGCTTGATTATTAGTTAATCATAGTGTGTGTAGAGATGGGGAGTTGTATACATTGTATATAGCAGAGGTTATACGGTCTGTTTTTAATACAAAGGATGCGAATATTAAATTGACACCTTTAAAACAAGGTATGACGAATGATTCATTTATCTTTAGTATTAATAATGAACGGTATATTATTAGAGTTCCAGGGGTTAATACAGAAAAAATAATCAATAGACATCAAGAATATGATGTGTACCAAGCTATAAAAAATGAAAAGTTTGTAGAACCTGTTGTCTATATTGATAGAGAAAAAGGTTATAAAATTTCAAAATTTATAGAGAATTCTCATACGGTTAATCCAAAAGATTGGAATGAAATTAATGCGTGTTTAAAGAGATTGAGAGATTTTCACAGTCAATTACATCGCGTAGAGCATTGCTTTGATGTATTTGAGCATATCAATTACTATGAATCGTTAATGCCAAAAGCAAGTATATATGATGATTATGCTGAAACGAAACAGAATATAGAGTCTTTAGAGCCTATTATTGAAAACTTGGTAAAAGAGTGGACATTGTGCCATATTGATGCGGTGTGTGACAATTTTTTAGTTACAGAAAATCAAGATGTATATCTCATAGATTTTGAATATGCTGCCATGCAGGATCCTGATTTAGATTTGGCTATGTTTATCGTCTATTCCTTGTTTGATCGACAAGAGATTGATCGAATTATCAATATATATTTTGAAAATCAAGTAACACCGTTAAAGCGGTATAAGATTTACTCTTATATTGCTATTGTAGGACTATTATGGAGTAATTGGTGCGAAGCAAAACAAGATGAGGCTTTACTAAATAGCTCCTATGCTAAGCAGCAGTACAATTATGCGAAAACGTTCTATCAAATTGTATTCGATGAGGCACGAAATATAACAGAATTTAGTGAACTGGTAGATAATCATGGTTAATGCTCTTTTATCAGGTATATTTTGGGGGGCAGATACCAGTTTACTGGGCTATTACCTTTCAAATTACACCATATATTTTATAATTCCCTTATTAGTTCCTTTATTTATAACCTGCATTCATGATACGGTTAGTGCCTTTCTTATTAATATGTCTATTGTTACAACAGGAAAAGTTAGACCTGTTATTAAGGATATTAAGAAAGCAAAATCTAAGTACATATGGTTTGGGTCTTTTCTAGGTGGACCGATAGGTATGTGCTCGTATATTATGGCCGTTCAATATCTAGGACCTTCATTGACCGCTATTATTAGCTCTATCTATCCAGCAGTCGGTCTTTTCTTTGCGTATATATTTTTGAAAGAACGACGAAGACCCTATCAAGTCATTGCATTGTTTGTGGCCATTGCCTTTATTATTGCTTTAGGTTTTGTTGATGAAGGGCAAACAACTAATAGTATAGTAGGTATTATATTTGCCTTAGTATGTGCTTGTGCCTGGGGTAGTGAAGCTGTTTTGTGCTCGTATGGTATGAAATCTGGTGAAATATCTAATTTAAGTGCTATCTGTATTAGGCAAAATTTATCCATGATTACCTATGGAATGCTTTTTGTTTTATATTTTATGTTTATGAATACTGGTGAAAGTATAGCTTTTGATTCTAGTTTTACTTATGTGGGACTGGCAGCTATATTTGGTTCGGTATCGTATTACTGTTATTATCGAGCGTTGGCGACTATCGGCCCTAGTAGAGCTATGGCTTTAAACATCAGTTATACAGCCTTTTCAGCATTATTCTCTTATTTCTTCTTTGATATTACTTTAACCTTACATCAAATCATATTAGGTGTGGGTATAGTAATGAGTGGGTTAATTTCAGCATATGATTTTGAGAAATGAATTTAACGAGTATGTAACTCATGAGCAGTATGATCGCATTCAACAACATAAAGTGACTAATGCGATTATATTGGCAGCTGGTAAGTCTAAGAGATTTAAGCCTATTAGTGACTATTGTCCAAAAGGATTGAGTATCATTAAGGGCGAGGTCCTTGTAGAGCGACAAATTAAACAATTACAGGCTGTTGGTGTAACGGATATTACTCTTGTGGTGGGTTATAAAAAAGAAATGTTCTTTTACTTAGCAGATAAGTACGATGTAAAAATCGTTATAAATGAACAGTATGATACACAAGATAATGTTTCATCATTACGGTTAGTGTTAGATCAATTAGACAATACCTATATTTGCTCTGTAGATAATTACTATCCAGAAAACTTGTTTAATACCTATGAGTATCGAGGTTTTTACTCTACTGTATATGTAGAAAATAATTCAGATGAATGGATTGTAAGGATCGATGAAAATGGCCTTATAAACGATATAAATATAGGGGCCCCTAGGGGTCATATCATGCTTGGCTTTGTCTATTTTGATAGGAAATTTAGTGAGAACTTTAGACAAGTTATTCAAGATGTAGAAGGTATAGATGAATATAATCATCATGTTTGGGAATATCTATATATGAAACATCTAGAAACGCTAAAGTTAGAAATCAAAGAATTTGATAAAAATAGCATCTTAGAGTTTGATACCATAGACGATGCTATTAACTTTGATAAAGACTTTTTGGAAAATAATATAAAGAAGTGATAGTAAATCATATAAGATGTAATAAGTAATTACATAAAGAGGGGGAAACACAATGGAGTTAGTAGAAAATATTCGGGATAAACAAAATTTAATGTTACCAGTTATGGTATTTATTGATAAGCTTTGCAGAGAGCACAACCTTAGATACTCTTTAGCATATGGTACATTAATAGGCGCTATTAGACATAAAGGCTTTATTCCTTGGGATGATGACATCGATATTATCATGCCTCGTCCAGATTATGAGAAATTACAAAATATTATTAAAGCTATGGATTCCGATGAGTTCGGTTTAATGGATTCAAATGATTTAGATAGCTTTTATGTAACAAGAATGGCAAAGGTGTATAATAAAAAGACATATTTAAAGGAATTTCCTCACAAATATGTGTTGGAATATGGCGCTTTTGTTGATATTTTTGCCGTTAATGGTATGCCGGATGATGTAGAAGAAATCAAGAAAATGGAAAAGGATATATTCTGGTGTAGCCGCTGCTTACATATGTATATCTCCTCTATTTACAGAATTCGAGGTAAACGTAAGAAGTTTACTTGGTTTTTCAAACCTTTTGCAAAATGGGCCTTGAATAAATCTAATAAAATCTTTAATCGCTATGATTTTGATTCCTCTAAATATGCTATGAATTTTGAAGGTGATTCTATTGAAAAAGAATTGATAGAAGCAGACTTATTCAATCATTTAATCGATGTAGAGTTTGAAGGTCATAAGTTTAAAGTATTTGAACAATATGATTCTTATTTAAAACAAATGTATGGTGATTATATGCAATTGCCACCAATTGAGGAACAAGAACCTCATCATTCGTTTGATTTATATAAAATATAAAGGTATAGTATGGCAACAGTTACAGCTATTATATTGGCTCGAAACGAAGAACAACATATTGCAGATTGTATTAAGAGTATTCAATGTGCCGATGAAATACTTGTCATTGACGATGGGAGTACGGATAGAACTGTAGAATTAGCAGAAAGCTTAGGTGCTAAGGTAATACCACATCCTTTGAATAATGACTGGTCGCAACAACGTAGATTTGGCATTAGCCAGGCATCATCTGATTGGATTTTATTTATTGACTCCGATGAACGGGTTTCGCTAGAGCTAAATGATGAAATTAGAAAATCCATAGAAAGTGGTGTACAGAAAGCCTATTGGTTATCTCGTCATAATGTTTTCCATTATAATACTGCTACACATGGATCTATGCGACCAGATAAGGTATTGCGTTTGATGCCAACAGAAGGGGCCACCGTAGAAGGTTTTGTGCATGAAACCTTTATCAGTCCTTTTCCACAAGATACATTACAGGGGATATTATATCATTATACTTACGATAACTGGACGCAGTACTTCAATAAATTCAATAAATACACATCGGCAGCAGCTGAGAAATATCATGAACAAGGAAAACAATGTTCATTCTGGAAAGATATAATTTTGCGACCCCATTGGGCCTTTTTTAAGATTTATATTTTACAAAAAGGTTATTTAGATGGAAAAATCGGTTTCATCTTATCTTTATATCACTATATGTATACTGTAACTAAGTATGTAAAATTATATTATTTGAATAAATCTAATGGGAAATTATAGTTGGATATAATTTCCCATTAGATTTATGATTGTCTATAATCCATATCCATCTTGGAAAAATCGATGGAAATCTGTTATAGGAGCTCTACGCTATGGATTTTGGTGGGGTATGGACTTTGATGCTTATGTATTTTTAGAGAACATTGAGCAACAAATCAAAGAAATTGATAAGCCTACATTCCATTTTATTTATACAACCTCTAATCATGGACCTTATAAAATGGAGGATTCGTTACTCGACTATGACCCTAAAAAGGTTATGCCTGCTGTAGAGGAAGACTTACGTTCAAATAGGACTCGCAATAAGGAACTTGCTACGTATCGTTATAGCGATAAGGCACTTTTTAGATTTGTTGAAGCTATGAAGGAAGCATACCCAGATAGTTTATTTGTCGTTACCGGTGATCATTCTAACCTATTTGGTTCTTTAAATAATACGTCGCTTATTCACCGTGATTATACATTACGCGATACCTTCTGTACGGTGGGATTATTACAACATCCTGAACTAGATAGTACGATGATTGCTACACAAAAAGGTACTCATATGAGCCTTATGCCAACGATTATTGAGGCCATTGCGCTAAAGGGATTTGAATATTACTCTATTACGCCATCTTTATTTGATGAACAACCAGAAACACTTGTTACACCATATCAATGGATTAATGATACTGTGATGGGGGATGTGCGTTCTGATTATGGTGAAAGCAACATGCCATCAGCTGAGCCTGTCGAATCAGTGCGACCTATTGATAATCATGCTGACGAGGCGCGTGATTGGGCCTTATTAACAACATGGCTTATCCATCATGAAAAAACATTGTTTTATAAAAAATAGATGAAAAATAACTGCATATATGATTAACTATATATAGTTAATTACAGTATATATTTAAAGGAGGGTATCTATGTCGATACTGAACGTAGTAGGCGCCAAAGTTTGGGGCGGCGGTGAGCAATATGTATATGATATGTGCGACGAACTACATCGACGGCAGATACCCTCTTTTGTTTTAGTCGATACGTCTAATCAAGAGTTACAACAACGCTTTGCATCGGTGTCACAGGTATTGACCGCTAATCTCTATTTATGTAAAGGTTTTTTATCTCTTTCATCTATTGTCAAACAGATGAAACAACAGGGCATTACCGTTATTCAGTGCCATTCGGGTAAATATATCCTTTTATGCTTGGCTCTCAAACGTTTAACAGGGGCTAAACTTATCTTTTATAAACATAATGTGGTACACGCAAAAACCGATATGTACCACCGATGGATACAATCACAGGTAGATGCTTTTATCTGTGTATCTAAACGAGTCTATGATGTTCAGGTCATTGCCGACATAGCTCATAAATACCATCTCGTTTATAATGGTGTAAATACACAGCGTTTTCCTGTACTTAAAAATGAAAGTATTTCTACTAGTCCATTTATCGTTGGTTATGCAGGGCGTATTATCGAAAATAAAGGCATCTTTGAGTTATTAGATGCAATTAAAATCATTCATGATAGAGATAGAGCTATTTTATTACGTATATGTGGTGATGGTAAGCCCGCTGATATCGAACGCATGCATCAGTACATTGCAGAACATAAGATGCAGGATTATGTACAATATATGGGATTTCAAAAGGATATGAACCAATTTTACCGTTCTATTCACTGTTTAGTGGCCCCATCTAAGGTTCAAGAAGCGTTTGGTCTTGTATTATGCGAAGCAATGTATTGTAAGGTGCCTGTTATTACAAGCACATCGGGTGCACAAGTTGAAATTATTGAGAATGGTACATCTGGTATTCTGTTAGAAACCGTAAATAGTACATCCATTGCAGATGCCATGCAAGGGATGATAATAAATGATGTTTTTAGGGAATCTATAATTAATGAGGGATATAAACGTGTTGAATCTACTTTCACGATTACTAAGATGGTAGATTCCATAGTAACGATAGTTCGTAATTTGAGGTGATAAGGTGTTACAGTATATACAAAATCAATGGGCAAAAGGTCGAAAAATATATGGTAAGCGTAGCTGGAGAGAAACTCGCCGCGTTGTATTACATACAGTTCGCTCCATCAGTCGCCGTCAGCAAATGAATCGATTAGAAAACTATTTTGCTAACTTTAAACCAGACCCAGAATTATTACATCGCCAAATTGGTTTATATGAATTAATGACTCGTATTTTCTTCTTTAAAGATTCTACGGCGGATGAGCGATTAGATGCCATCATCAATCATTTTGATTACATACAAAATGTATTCACCAATGAAGCGATTCAGTCTATGTACTCTGTAGATAAAGATAATTTCTTAGATGATGTGAGCCGTATCAAACGCGGTCTTGTGGTATGGCAATCTGAAGAGCTCAACATGAAAGCTCAATTATATTACGGTGCAGGGCAGCGTAAAGAGGGTTTGTTAACGCTATTATTGACCTTAGAATCAGAAGGTGTATATCATGCAAACTTCCGTTTTGGTAAGGGCTTTAATGGGGAAAAAGCGATGTGGATTGGTACCATCCAGGGGTATAAGGATGGGTTAGCCAATGCCAAGACAGCTACGAAAAAGATGTTTGGCTATCGTCCAAAAAACTTTATTATGTACTTACTTAGATTAGTTGCCCAACAATGTGGTGTAGAAACAATCTATGCCGTATCTGATGAAGGGTTTTATGCAAATACTCATTTAGTACGTGGTCATCGTGCTAAGGTAGCAGAGCTCGATTCCTTGTGGCAAGAAAGTGGTGGGGAACTTTCACAAGACCCAAGATTCTACATCATTCCATTAGAGGAATACCGTAAACCGATTGAAGAAATTAAATCACAAAAGCGTAGTCAATATCGGAAACGCTATGATTTATTAGATCAATATGCTGAGGAAGTACAAGAAAATTTAAAACCATATTTGAAATAGGGGATAGGGGAAAGCATGAATAAGGGAATTATAACAACTCAACGTCAATCTCAGCTGAAGATAATAATAATCCACTCATTAGTGATTGGTTGTGGAATACGATGATTCAACCAAGCAGATATTTTGATTCACCATTTTTTCTATTACATATGACTGGTATATGATTATTGATTTTTAGTATATGTTCAGTACTTGAATTGATACGACTAAACATATTTAATAGATACTACAAGAATAATTAGTTTATTTTGTTATTGATAATTAATTTAGGGGGAGTTATTTTATGCAAGCAGATGCACCAATTCAAATGTTGTGGATAGGGAACCAGTTAAGTCCCATCGAACAGTTATGTATGAAATCATTTTTATATCATGGGCATCAAGTTGATCTATTTGCTTATTCGGATATCAATGGTGTTCCATCAGATGTTACTATACGTGATGCTAGTGAAATTATAGAGCCTTCAAAGGTTTTTAAGCATAGGAATAGTTATGCTGCCTTTGCAGATCTATTCCGTTGGGCCTTATTAGGAAAGCGTGGCGGTTATTACTGTGATACGGATGTACTGTGTTTAAAACCTTTTGAGTTTTCCGAATCTATTGTTATTGGAACGGAAGATACAGATTTCTTAACTACATCTGTTCTTGGATTTGATGGGACTTCATTAGCAAATCAATTTGCTGATGATATGTTATATGAAGCTTTGAATCCATTAGAATGGCGCAGTTGGGATTCCTTTAAGATTAAAAAGAAAAAGTTTTTATATAGATTAAGTCCTAAAAAACATAATGCTGTAGGTTGGGGCTACACATCAGGTCCTATAGGTCTGAATAATGTATATTATCATAAAGGCTATGATTTTGCTTTACAAGATGTATCAAAATTCTGCCATGTATCGTATGGGGACTGGAGAAAGTTTATTGAACCAAATGCATTATCTTTTGAAGACTTTCCAGAAATGTCTATGGCTGCTCACTTATGGAATGAAATGTGGAGTAGAGGTGGTATTGATAAATACTCAAAATTTGATAAAGATTCCTTCATAGGTAAGGCTATGGATAAATACCTATAAATTCTAATTAAATAAACTGGTATAACTTTATAAGACTACAAAGCTGGCGAAACTTGTTTTTACCAGCTTTTTTGTATAAAAGTATGAAATATAAATGAATAGTTTATTTTTTTGTTAAGGTTTATTTAATTATCCTTGTTATACTAAAAGTACATTTAATCGATGAATATAATGCATATGGAAACGTGGACACATATGCATCATATATCGAGGTAACACTATTGTATGTGTGTAGTTAGTATAAGAGGTGGTTTTATGAAAAAACAATTCGCCGCAATCTTTGCAGCAACAGCTGTTTTGGGTGTA
>ERZ1674045.160-NODE-160-length-23061-cov-4.533339_pt1 | contig 23061 bp, 18 predicted proteins | sample MGYA00581131_ERZ1674045 | MGnify/ENA primary metagenome ERZ1674045 (study PRJEB41354, sample SAMEA4873299) | human saliva metagenome | biome: human-associated habitat [ENVO:00009003]; feature: mouth environment [ENVO:08000002]; material: saliva material...
TGAAAATAAAGTACTACTTAAGATAAGGCATAGCTAACATTAGAGCTGCTAAGGATTTACTATCCTTAATTTGTTCATTCTTAATAGCCTCTAGCAGTTCAGGCAATGTATAGTATTCAAGTTCTACATATTCATCAGGATCCCAATGTGTTTCACCCATGGTAAGGTCTTTGGCTAAGTATAGATGTAATACTTCATTACAGAAACCAGGACTTGTTGCAATAATTCCCAATGGAATCCATTGATTAGCACGGTAACCAGTTTCCTCAGCCAATTCACGTTTAGCACAATTAATAGGTTCTTCGTTAGGATCTAATTTACCTGCTGGAATTTCAAGTAAAGGCTGTTGCAAGGCATAACGGAATTGACGTTCCATCACAATTTTATTGTCTTCTGTAACAACTACGATTGCTGTAGCACCAGGATGATGGACAACTTCACGCCACGCTTCATTACCATTTACATCAGCTATATCGTAGGTAACTTTGATTAATTTACCATCAAACATCATTTCGCTAGATTTTTGTATTTCTTTGCTAATTGCCATACTTAATTCCTCGTATATATAAAATGATTGTTATATTATAAAACCTACAACTCATTATATCACAAATTAATTACACAAAAAGAAGGTTCCTACTCGTCATATTGTGACTAATAGAAACCTATTTTAATGAGATTATATAAATGTTAAGCTACATTTACATAGCCTTTTAATACTGTATCTACAATACTACATTTAGAGTCTAACTCCACTTTAAGTGCTGTTTCAGGATTGAGTTCTCTAGAAACCACCATATCTACGATAGATTTAGAGAAACCAGATACGAGAATGACACCGCTTGGATGCATTTGTACAGGAATTGTATTATGTGCATAGACAGATACATTCCAGAAAATGAGCCGTGGCATAGTATACCCAAGGGTTTCAAATTTCTGACGACATGATTCAATAACAGTCGTGTTATCGTCATGCTTTGTAGCCTGGTCAAACTGCATATCAGAAATAATGAGGCATGCTGAAGGTAATTCCTCTTGACGCAGATGATGTCTAACAGCTGTGTCGAGAATTAAGTCAAAAGTTGCCTCTATATCCGTATTGCTGTAATCGTCAAAGCGATGCAATCGTCTAAGCTTGTCTCGCAAAGTTTCACACATCGAAATATCTACCATCTGAGGGCGATTGCTAAAGGTAATAAATCGGTTTTTAAAGGATTCATTCTTATTATGCTGTGCACAATACAATGCAATAGAGTCTGCTACGCTAAGTGCGGTGACGGAACTATTACCAGATAGTTGTTGCCCCATAGAACCAGACCCATCGCGTATAACTAAGATATCGTCATAATCATTAGGAGATTCTTGAGCATTCCATAACTGTTCTAGCGTTTCGTCATATGGATTTAGACTACCACCCCAGAAACTATTATTCTCTATATAGGCTTGTACTATATCATACAAGAACATAGAATCAGCATTAATCTTAACAGAATCATCGCCCTTTTGTAATGATGTAAGATACGCCTGGCGGCGTTCTTCATCATGTTTTAAAAAGGCATTACGATATTTAAGATTCGCCTTAGATGGTACATGATTATAATTAATATCGTTCCATTGGTTGAGAGAAGCCTTTCGATCTACTACAGCTAAATGTTCACGTAACCTAGATAAGGTTTTACGATACTCTCGTGCACTTAGATGTAACAAGGATTGTAAAATAACTGCTTCAGAACGTTTTTGCTTAGACGATGTATTATTGGATGGCATCCATTTAGCTAATAAACTAATGGAATCGCCTAGTCCACACGCCATTACATCACGTCTAAACTGATTAGCTATTAACGCCCCTAGTCCATCGTGTAAGATACCACTTGTAGTATCAAAAAAGAGGCGTAACACATCATCCCAACGGCCATAGTTCCATAACTCGGTGCCGATGATGAACTGCAATGCCATCTCTGGATACAAGTCACCAATTTTAGTGAGCATCATACGAAATACATCGCGCTCGCCAAGGCCTAGCTTAATATGGCGGGCATACATAAGCCATTTCATGGTATACAGAGGGTCTTCCTCATAGGATGTAATAAATAAGCGCAATGCATCCACTGCATCCATAGAGCGATGTGCACCATAGAAATAGCGGTCATGTTTACTTTTACCATAAAAATTAACTGCGACCTGACGCAATGCAGGCACAGAGAAATTAAGGTCCACAAGAGGACTGCCACTCGTATGATACGCAGTACCATCATTAGCGGTATAGGATTTTTCATTATTTGTTAAAGCGTTCATAAATGCATTCATAGTTCATATCTCCTTGGCATATAAAAAACCGCTGCGGATTATCACAACGTAAATTTTGAAAGCAAAATAAACAAGACAACCGTGAGCGGTTACAATACAAAGTTCAAGACAATTACTAACCTCACTGAGGCTAAGGATAACTAGACACGATACTCAAGACCAAAGGGTCTCCATAACTACTTTTTCTGGTTATTTAATCAAATGATTGCTGCTAGTGTCTAACCTTATGAATCGTTTATGAACGATAACTATGAAATTATACTAGATTCTATACTCATCTTAATCAAGTTATGTATGTGACAGGATTGCTGTTAGAATCTAAGTCTTTCTGTTCTACATGTTGGTGATTTCTTTCACCTTATGATGTAATTATAATACACGTATCCGTGTGTGTCAACAATTATTTTTAAAATATTTTGCTTTTTTGAAAGTTAGAACTAACAACACATGTTTTACTGCATTGCTAGTCCACTACAGTTACTACTAATACTCTGCCTCAACGCGCCAAATATGATTTCTAAGCAATCTGAAAATAGTCCCAACAATAATTCCATCTGGCTCTATTCCCTTTATCAATACACCACTAATACTAGCCTGTGTAGATACCTCTAACCCAGTTTTACACCAAACAGCAAAATGCTCACAATTATGAAATAATAAATTATATTTCCTTTCACCAATTTTTTCTCTAGCACGTTGAACTGTTTCTTTAGCACTAAAAAATTTTTTCTCCAGACCTTTATCCTGAAATAAGGATGTCAATGTATCTTCCTCAGCAATATACAACGTATCTCCTTTTCTAAATTCATCAATACTCGTAACCGCAACTACCCCATCATTAGCACTTTTATCTTTAACATAGTGTATTATCTTCTTATTACCAACATATACACCAAAGTGTAGATAAAGATCTGCACCCCAAATAGTACTGCGTTGACAATAAACTATATCACCTAATTTTAACTTTCTTGAACCCATTATTACTCTCCCATATAACACATCATTTATGATTATTCATATACTTAATAATATCATCTAAAGAAATATTTTGATTCTTGCCTCGTAATAATCGCCATACCTTTCTAACTAATTTATAGAACAGATATAAACCAGCCAATGGCCAGAATACACCAAATGGGTTTTGTTCAAATGGATTCCGTGGATGTGGAAATGGTCCAGGCATAGGACCTATAATATTAGGCCAATTGTGTTCATGATACACCCCTTCAGGATGAACACCAGTTTTATTTTTATTGGAAGAAATATACTCTACTACATCGTCGTATAATTTAGGATCTTCCTTTTTTACACTTTCAAGAGCTTCCTTGATAACATCTGTTTTCATACCATACACCTCTATACTACAAAACAACATTAGAATAACTAACTGATTACATGTATATTGTACAAAAGTATATACGTAAAAAATAACACATCAAAATATTATTTTAATAAATCGAGACCAAAAGTATCTAATAAAGCTTCTTTACTAGGTCCATTGATTTCATTTACACCTAAATGATTTAGAATGGACTTATAATCTTCATTAGGTACATTATCATAGAATGCTAATTGTAAATATGTATTAGCCCGCGATGAACCTACATAGACTAACCGTTTATGTAATTCATTAGTGAGACGATTGACTAAAATATCAATTAGTAAAACTGCTTTAGCTTCTAAGCCTTTAAATTTACGAACTGATGTGAACAATATATTATTTTTCTTTGGCTCAGTAGAGATAGATACTCCATTTACAGCAGAAATATTTGTCAACATACTGTTAGGAACACTACTTGTAGTAAGAATAACAATGTCTTCAGGTCTTACCTTATCTTGAATCATTTTTGTAACAAACTTTGTAACGATGGTACGTAATTCATTTTCATTCTTGTAAAATGATCCAAGTGGTTTTATCCCAGATAACTCATTTATGTAAGCATCTTTCTTAATATCACTTAATGTTGTTCCTACAGTCTTAGCTATTTCTGCAGTATTGCGACAATTTTTATACAATACAAGGCGACAATCCCCATAAGTATCTAACCAATGCGTCGATTTATGCATCATTATATACTGATTTTTATCATAAAACACATAATAATGACCGCCTAACATGTCTACTAATATAGAAATATGTTCTAATATATGTTCATCAATATCTTGACCTTCATCAATAACTACATTTTCATAAGACCATTCTAGATCATCATATTCATTTTGAAAGTACTCAATAAATCGGGGAATAATTTCTGCAATAGAGTAATTGCTATTAGGCATTAAAGTCTCGGCCAGTGATCTAACATTATGAAAAACTATATTATCGCACGTATAATGCTCTTTTACATATGATAATAAGAACTCATTAAAGCATAAATATAATACTTTTTTTCCTTCCGCAGCTAACATTTTAGCCTTTTCAATAGCAAGCATCGTTTTACCGGTCCCTGCAGGACCATGAATAACAGCCGTTGGTTGCTCACGTAAAAAATGTAGTATAGATGCTTGTTGTTTCGTCATCTGAATATAACTTTTCGTTGATTCAAGAGCTGTACTTGCAACTGATTCAACAATATTAAATGTAGGCATGAGAGTCTTAATCATATTTTGAAAGTCATTAACTGATTGCTCAGAATCTCGAAAGCCTAAGTTAGCTTTCCAGTAGTCAAAAGCTTTAGTTATAGCCTCTTGTGGATTAATTAAGCAATCCACATCAAATACAATATCTCTATTTGCCTCCAATGGTAATGAAACCTTGTTATGAATGGCTACTGATGGAAACCATGCAGCACGTCCAATAACAGGCATTTGTCCATTAAAATGTTTACGTAAATGGTTCTGAATCCTAAATTGACTCTCTGCAGCTTGTCCCAAAGGATCTATAATTTTTTCTTCTTTTGTATTTCGATTCGTTTGAATCCAGTTTCCATCACGATAGGCAATCCCACCAGCTTTTACCTCTATAGATAAAATACCTTTTTTAGGATGTAAAATAACAAAGTCTGCCTCACCTTCACTCCGACGTTGGTTTAATTCACCTAACCATCTATAGGAATGAAAAATTACATATTCATTATTTAATTTAGAGAGCGCCTCGTATACGAGACGCTCTCCTTCACTACCATGGAAACTATTAATTATTGTTGGGTAGAATTTTGGCATAGAAAATTACTCGCCTATAGATTAATTGTGTTTAACTTAGATTTTGCTTCTTTAACGCCTTTTAGAATATTATCTAAATCATCTAAGTTTGATTTACTAGATTTGTATGCCTCTTCAAGTTCCTTTAACTGAGGAAAGTATTTATCTTCAAAATTGTCACTATTAAGAACATTAAGTAATTCTTTATGAACATTAGAGATAGCATCTGATAACTCTTTCTTTGTCTCTCTAAGCTTTTCTTGCTGTTGAGCGGTAAATATAGCACCAATTATTTCAGCTATAGTAGAAACAATTGGACCTAAATATTGAGAGAATTTTGCAATTTTTGCAACTTGCCATGGTTTAAATTTTATTACCACAGAAGTGTATTTGCTCAATAAATCTCTAGCACCAAAAATACCTTTAGAAACCCAAGATGCCATTTTCGAACCAGGAAGAAATTTAATATAATTCACAGATTTCTTAGATATTGAAGAAAAAATCGTATCTTGATTACTAAATTCATCTTCAACTGTAACATTCAAACTCTTAATAGAATTATTCATTCTCTCAAAATGTTTATTCATTATACTTGAAATTTTATCAGAAAAGATAAATCCTACATCATCATTAGTTCTACCTAATTCAACTCTTATAAAACTATCAATATTACTGTTATCTAAGCCTTCAATTTCATGATGTAAATTTCTAAAATACTCATCTATTTCATATTTACAATCTTCTTTAATTCTCTTTAATTCATTTTGGCACTCCTTAAATTTACTATTTAATAACTCATTTGATTTCTTTAAATCTGATTGTTCTTCGGTGATACATTTAAGAAAACTATCAATATTATTTTTAACATCTTTAATTATACTATTAAAGCTATCAACATTACTCTTAATTTTTAACTTCAAATTAGCTTCTAAATTATTAAATAAATCTACTAAAAGTATATGAATAGAATTCATATTTGAAATCTCTTTGTACTCTTTATATGCTTTAGGGTTATTTAGCCAATAATCAAGCCCTTTACCAAATGGATCTGCAGCGACACAATTTATCTTAAGGTTATTTGCCACATCAACAGATATGCCACCTTCTATCATATTATTAATTAAAAACTCCCGTTTTATATTACTATCATCTTCATACTCTTCAGGATCATATAAATCTGTAATAGAATCCATTTTATTAATAATAAACACCATATTATCTTGTTTATTTAAATCATCCATAATATATTTTAAAGTATCTATATGGCTTTGTTTAATTGGATTCTTAGCTGCAGATATATATAATATTAAATCAGCCCTAGATAAATACTCACGAGTTTTTTGATCATAATATTCTTTTTTTCCATTTACATCTAAAGTTTTATGTCCAAAAAGACCTAGTGTATCAACTATTGAAATCGAAGTATTTTTATTAGAATCATAAATAATAATCTCATCAGATGACTCATTTTCATCAATCTTCATATCGTTCCATATTTCTCCTAATAAGGAAGCTGCAATAGTTGTTTTCCCATCTGAAAATGCACCTAATAAAACAACTAGAATTTTTTCATTATCTATCGTGTGATAAATATCTTTGATTTTATCTAGACCTTTATTAACATCAATACCATATACAGATAATTCTTTTAATTTACACTCTAAATTATTAAATTTCTTTTTTAATTCAAGCTTTTTAGTGTTAAAAATTTTTGTTGCATTCATATTTTTCTTTCACTTTCTTTATTTTGTCATCAAGCAAATAGTCTATATCACTAATAAATTTAATAGACTCATTATTTAAATCTATCAATTTATCAATTATATTAATTCGCTCTTCTCTCGCGTTCTCAAATGTCTGCTTAAACTCTAACCAAGAATCAGATTTATGCATAAATTTTACAAATTCAGAATAAAATTCATCAAAATATTTTTTTGACTGATTTTTAGCTTTACTAATCCTTTCATCAGTAGTTAAAAACCAATTTAAAATAGTCCCAGCCAAACTTACTACTGCACCGATAGCAGCTCCAATCCATCCTAATGGAGTAAGAAAACCGGCAATTGCAGCAAATATCATTGAACCAAGTGCTTTTCCTGCATCAGATGCTTTAAAAATCTCCTTAAACTCAAATTTAATATTAAAACCTCCGTATTTTTGAGAAAATTCAAACTTCCGTTTAAACTCATCATCGAATTCTTTTATTTTTTTCTCAAAATTATTAATAATCGGATGAATATTTTTTTCAAGTTCTTTAATAATAGTACTGATAATTTTATCTTTATTTTCTTGTACAAAATCAGTTAAATCTTCTTTATCATAATTCCCATCTTTTAGTTCTATTTGTTTACATACTTGTTCATAGAAACTATTACAGACTTGTCTTACAGCTTTCTTTATACTTTCATCTATCTGTGTTATCGTTTCTTCAAATAATGTGTTTATTTTTACCTTCTTCTCTTCATACGCTTTAATAATATCTTTATAAATATGCCTATCATCAACTAATAATTGAGTATTATTTTTACAGTTTTTAAGAGCTGTAGATAATTTTATCTTCAAATTATTTATAAGATACAAATTAGCAGACTCAGTAATAGACTCTATAAATTGCTGAAATCCTTTTAAATTACTTAAGTCCCTAACTACTTCTATATTGTTTCCAGCTTCTTTAAGTAGTTTTAATTGCTTTTTCCTAAGTTTTTTTGTCTGATCCTCTACTAAAGTTGAAGCATTGCCCTCCTTATTTAAAGCAATACTAGATAATGCTGGAAAACCTACAATATAAGTTAATGACTCATATTGTCTAGGAAAAACATTCTTAAATAAGTCATTGACAGTACCATGTGATGTCTTTTTTGCATGCTCAACTTCTTTTGTTATACGCAACTTAAATCTATTAAGCTGTTCAACATTATCCGCAATATAATTTGATTGGCCATTGAATATTACATTATGAATCAAATAAATCTTAGTCTCATCTTTTATATAAGATTTGATTATTTGTAAAGTATTACGATCAGGACCCTTAGCATCACTGTAAACATAGAAAATAACATGTGATTTCAAAAGATTCTCTTTTATACATTCTTTATACTTTTTTTCAGCACCTTCTATCCCTGGTATATCTCTCAAAATCACTTTATCGTTATTAATATTGATAATAAATTCTTCACCGTTAGTAGTATAATCGCTTCTACCATTACCAATAATTTTCCCATCAACTGGTGGTATTCCATAAAAGTCAGGATGTTGGATTTGATATTCCTGAATGGCTTTCTTTCTTTTATCCTCATCATATAAAATTCTTAGAATTTCAATTATCAATGATTTTCCTGCATTAGTTTCTCCAAAGAATCCAATATTTAAATAATCACTATCACATAATGTTTTTATATTATTAATATCTTTATGGTACTCTTGATTAATCTCTCGTAATTTATTTATATGATTAGGGTTTAATCTATTTAATTTTCTAAAATAATCAAAATTTGCTTCATGTAAAACACTATCATACAAAGTATATAATTCTTTATAATCAAATATGCCTATACTCATATAACTCCTTAATATATTTTATTTCTCAACTACTGATATAATATCAACTCCATGCAAACTATTCGCATAACGTGCTTTTACTTGATTACGTGCATCAAACATATTAGAAGCAGTAACCATAGTTGTATTTACCCCATTTCTAGATGTTGATTTAGGGTCAGATTTTATTCTGAACTTTACTTGAAATCGCTTTGACATGATAAACTCCTTAAGCATTATTTCTAAGAACTAAACTTAATTCTTCATAATTTGACTCACTTATGGCAATTGAAGTCATTACTTTATCATAAGCTTCTTTTTCTTGTTGGGATCCAGAAATCTTTTCTCCATAGATTTTTTCATATCCACCTAATAATTCATCAATAACTTTATTGATTTCTTTTTGAAGTTCTGTAATAAGTCCATCAAATGCATATCCTAATTTATTATGCAAATCATTACGAGCATCTTTCATTGCTTCAAGCTGACGCATTTGAGCTTCATTATACGCATCCGCTTCAGCTTGTAATTGTTCTTTACTTTTACCACCACCAAATAATTTTTTTATACCTATAAAACCAATAATTAATGGAGCAAGATATGGCATAGCAGTGGATATTGCAGTGCCTAATGTTGTTGCTGCTGTAGCTAGAGTGCCACCTATAGAGGTAGATAATATAGCTGAACCTAAAGTAGTCTTTGCTAAAGCACCTGCTACAGCACTTCCCACCTCAACAACAGATAATGTTTCTGCCGTAGATAAACCTACACTTGCTGCAATAAGTGGCATTATGGATTTATCCTTATTATGTGCATCTAATAATTCTTTACTTGTAACTAATACCTCTTTTAAATTTGCAATCTCGCTATTATTAGATGAGAGCGATTCACTAATTGATTCAGAATAATCACTTTTATTAACATCGAAAGTAAACTCCTCTTTATGGGTTTCTAAAGCTTTAAGTTTAGCTTCTATTTCTTTTGTTACATCAGTAATATGAGAGAATATATCTTGATTTGTTATAGCTAATTCTTCTTCTAGTTTTTTAACTATATCTTGATTCAAATTTTGAATATGTTCATTGAAGACCATAGAAATCTTATCTTCATTGTCTTTATTTTCCCAAATATCAGCTTCTACGATTGGCATTAATTTATTTGTTTTTAATGTAATATATTCACTCATATTAGACTTCAAAACTTTTTTTGCATTTCTAATATTATCTAATAAGTTTTTTAATGCAAAAATTTCAGATTTGTTATCATAAGCTACCAAGTAACTTTGAATACTATTAATTTGAGTAAGAATATCTAAAATAGCATTATTAATAACAATATAATTATTTGTTTTTTTCAATTCAGATAAAATAATGCCCTTTAGTTCTTGAATATTGCTTTTTTCAACAAGAGCTGGTTTATTTTTTATACGTCCATCTCTTGCACGCTTAGCATTTACTATAGTAATAACATAATCATCACTATCAAGATTGTGTTGTCTTAGATTATCTTTTACTTTAGCGGTAATAATTCCTAGTTCTTGATCATTACTGCCTAAGTCTCCATTTTTATCGTTAATTATAATAATAACTTTTTTACCTGCATCAGTTATAGCTTTCAATCTTTTATAATTTTCATTTTTTTCAATTGAGCCTGTAGACGCCATAACAAACATAACAATATCAGCTCTTCGTAAGTGCTCTGTTGTCACTTTATCATGATTAATAGGAGCACCCACACCTGGTGTATCAGCTATTGTATAGCCATTCCATTCATACTCATCTATAGAGTCGGTTTCCGGTTTATCGTTTACTGCAGCTAAATCATCGCCTAATAATTCGTTTATAATACTACTTTTACCAGCATTATAAATGCCATAAACCATAATATATGGTTTCACATCTTTTAATTTATTAGAATAAATGCTTTCAATTTCAGAAATATATTTATTTAATTTGATATCTTCTGAATTATATTCATGAATAGCATTTGCTAAACTAGTTTTATTATTTTCTAAGACACTTTTATAATCTAATAAAATTGAATTTTCCATGATGACTCCTAATATTTCGAATATACTAATAAGTATTGAGATGATAATTTTCTTAACACATTTTCAATATTTTCATTGTTAATTAAAGTAATATCATCGTACTTTTCGCGAAGTTTTAATATTAACTCTTCAACTGACAGTTTGCCTAATGAATAAATTAAAATATCAACTTCAAGGTCATTTAACTTATAGCCAAACAAAGACTTATTACCACTATCATTTTTTAAATATTTTGATAATTGAACTGTACGCATTGGGTGTATATGAGGAATATTTTTACTAATTGTATCTATAAAGTTACATTCCCCACTAAATACCATTGAATAGAAGTTAAGCATATGAGGCAACTGATTCAGAGCATATATCCATCGACCAATATATTTAGTATGTTTTCTAGATAACCAACTATTTATTAATTCAGTTTTTACAAAACCTTTTATTAATAGTTCTTTCATATATTCAGATAATTCATACTCCATACTTTTCATCATCTCAATTAGTTCCCAGCGATCAATATCATTGGTTTCTATTTGAGGAAAATCTCCACTAGAAGTAATAAAGTCATAATCTAATATATTCAAACCATAATCTTCTGGGTGATTAGTAATTGTAGTTTCTGGTAATGGCCAATAAGAGACAACACCAATTTCCATTACCCCAGGGGCAATCTTTAATAGCTCTTTAGCAAAATCTATATTCTTAATATAAACATCCCTAGTAAAGTGCGCACCAGCTAAAATGATATTACTGTAAACTTCTTCTATCCCACTATCATAGCAATGTTTAACAACTGCCTTGATTTCTTCTAATGTTGACCCTTTTTTATATGCATCTAAAACCTCTTGTGTACCGGCTTCAATACCAAGTTGGATACGTTGGGCTCCTGCTTTTGCAATATAATCAATCATTTCTGGATTCATAAACAGGGTATGTACATGACCTTCACAAAACCATCTAAATGGCTTTATTTTTTGTAACTGCTCCAATCCTTCACAAAGCTTTTTCACACGTTCTGGAATTAAAGTGAAAGTATCATCAGTAAATAAGATATGTAGATTTTTTATATATTCATGTGATTCTATATAAGTCTTGATTTCCTCAATAACATTTTCAACAGATCTAAATCTAACCTTTCGTGTATGATGTCCTTCATGACAAAAACTACAATGAAATGGACATCCTCTGCCTGTCATTATACTTAGCTCAGTATAATCTTGCTTTGGTACTAAATAGCATTCATCCTTAATAAAAGGAAGTGCATCAAGATTTTCTATTAAATCTTGCTCCTCATGAATAATTACATCATTATCTTTTAAATATGATATCCCTTTTATATCGTCAATAACACCTAAGCTTTCGATATAATAGTTAGCTAAATCTAATACTGTTATCTCACCTTCATATCTAACAACAGCATCACATTGGGACTTAATATAAAAGTCTTTTTTTAGACTTGTAGATTGTGGGCCTCCAACAATCACAGGAATCTGATATGTCTCTTTAATATAACTAGATAAAAATATTACTTCTGTCACATTTTCATAATCACAATATAAACCTATCATTTTTATATTATGATTTTGACAAGCTTCATCAATTAATCGCAATCCCTCTGTCAATTGACCTGCATAACTTTGAGCCCTATATCCATTCTCATTTAAGAATGCTGCTAAAGTAAATATGCCTAAAAATCCTCCAAATTGAGGAGAAGCATTTAGATAGCGTCTATGAAGATTAAAAAATAATATATCGTTATCTCTCATCATGTAATTCCTTAATTAATTTATCTTTTTCTTCTATCAATAATCGATAACGCATTTTACGATTAACTAATGCTTTTTTTAATTCAGTTAGCCCCTCAGTCATAAAATAATATAAAAGCTCTTTATAACCTTCACAATAATGGTACTTACTATTTATATCTCCATTAGAAGACAATGCATCTACCGTACAACCACCATGACAAAATTCCCAAAAAGCACATTCTTTACAATCATTTTCTTGTAAATAAATTTGACGATTTCTTATTTTTTCACTAACTTCTGAATCATATAGTGATATAATATCGTGATTTAAGATATTGCCATAAATATACGACTTATTTTCATTACTCATACGGCCACAAAATCCAACATCCCCATTGGGATATAAAGTTATGATATTTCTAGTACAAGTGCCATTATATGAGCATTCACCAATACTGTTATTAGTTAATATTATTGTAAGAAGATTTGATATTGGTTGCACAGTAATATCCATATGACTGGTTAAAAGCTTTTTAAAAATATACTTTAAAACAGTCGAATAATTATTATAAATATTATTCGTTTCGACTAATTGATTCTCTGCATTACCAATTGGTACAACAGGTTGAATTTTAAGATTTAAGTTTAAATCTTCTAATGTATTCCAAAGTTTATCTAAATCAATTACAGTAGAATTTAAAACCATTAGTAAAGAGGCTGGTATTCCCTGACTCTTTAATGATTTAATGTTAGTAATAATTGTTTCATATGTACCTTGGCCATTCTTTGCGATTCTATATTGATCATGTAATTCTTTATATCCATCTAAAGAAATTCCTATACTAAAATCAAATTCTTTAAATATTTGAATCCACTCTTCATCTATCAAAGTCGCATTTGTTTGTATAGAATAAGAAATTTCAAAATCTGAAAGAACTTCATTTGTATATTCAATGGCTTCGGTTATCCATTGTTTACCGATCAATAATGGTTCTCCACCATGCCATATAATATCAACATTTTTATGTCCAACATGCCTCAATAGTTTTGGAATACCATCTACAAATCTTTTATATATTTCTATATTAAGATTTTCTAACTGTCTTAATCCTTCACTACAATACGTACAGCTTAGGTTACATGCAGATGTAACCTTAATAATAAATTGCATTTAAGCATCCTCATATTTTAGTCGTCTTAATTGTTGAATTGAATCTTGTAACATATTTGTCATAGTAGCAATATACTTTTCTTGTGGTAAAAAATATTGCTTTTGTATATCTAGCAATGCAGCTTTTACCTCTTGCTCTATAATTGCTCTACTTTGATTTAATAAAGACTCTAAAACATCATTTACATTAGTACCAACATCTATTTTTAAAATTTCAGTATGTGTAATCGTACGCGTTCTATAATATGTTTTACCAAAAAATGATCTTGTTTTTTCCCACCAACCATCTGGATCACGTTCAACTAAGATACGTTCTTTATAACTATGTTCAACTTCTTCATAGTTTTTCCCTAAAGATTGAACAGTAACAAGACTAGAAATAGACTTTATACTATCATTGCTATAGCCTTCAATAATTGATGCCACTTCTTTATTAATACCCTTATTAATACCTTTTTCAATAATCTTATTAATTTCAGTATTCATTTTGTTAGAATCAATTGTATTTTTTGAGGATTCTACAATTTGATTCCACTCTAATAATTTTGATTTCAAATCTGATTGAATATCTTGAATAATCAAGTTTGTAACACGTTGTTTACGGTTTTCTAATTTTTGTTTATATTCATCAATTGGATCTTGTAATTCTTTAAATTTACCTAATAATGTCTCTAATCCCTCAAACTTATGATCAATGTTATCTCCCGTAATTAAGCGTTCTATAAAACTATTCATATTACGTTTTGGCCTTGCAATCTTCAAATCAGTTGTTTGAGTAGAAGCCTTATCAGCTAAAAGATTCATAAGTTTATCAAGATTGCTATCTTTAAATTTAGATTCATCCTCTTCTTCAATAGCATGACGAGCTAACATAGTAGATACACTCATTGCTCTAAATTTCTCAGAATCTAAATCAGGATATTGTTCAGCAAGGCGTGTTACAATATCATCCTCTTGTAATTTACGACGTTCTGGTTCTTTCGGTCTAAGAATTTTGATAATTTCATCGTTCTCATCAATATCTTCTTCTACCACATCAGAACGTGTGATGACAACTAAAGACTCTTGCCCCTCACGAGATAGCTTCTCCATATATTTCATATCTTCTTGTAAACCGGGCTCTGAAGAGTTCATTAAAAAAATACATAAATCCACAAATGGAATATAATCATTTACCATTTGCTCCATGTCTTTACTATCACCATCTTTTTTTACAGCTCCAGTACCAGGGGAGTCCATCCATCGTAATCCGGATAATGTAAAATATTGAATAGCTCCAGTAGTATCAGTAACACCTTCGGTAAACCAAATATCTCCATTAAGCTCTTTAGTTAATCCACCTGTTTCACGACCACTTTCTTCGCTAATGAATTGTGGCTTATCTCGATGATTGTATTCAGTTTTCACGTTTGATTTACTAAAATATTTACCAGCAAAAAAATTCCCTAAAGAGCTTTTACCTGCTTTAACAGCACCAAATACCATTACCACAAGATACTTCTCATGTTTTTTCATGAATTCAGTGCCTTTTAATTGGCTAGTAAGATCATTATTCCAACTATCAATTGATGCATTAATCTCAGTTAAGATTGATTCAACCGCTTTATCTACTAAATTAGACTCTTTTTTCGGTTTTACTACTTTACTGAATTCATCAGATTTTGCAGGAATAGATAGTAATATTTTATTAATCTCATCTCGACGTTCATCGATTTCTTGAGAAAAGCCATCTAAATTTTTACTTGTAATATCAAGCTTTTCAAATAAATTATTAACTGTACTTGTAATATATTCTGTTCCCATTATTACCTCTATTTATTTACTTTGATATCTTTTTTTACCTTTAATTGAATTTCATTAATTCTCTTCAATGTATCATTGATATCCATTAATGCTTCTCTATCTTCATCTAGACTAGCCATTAATTTACTTTCAATATCACGTTTCAACTTATTTTGGCCATTTTTACTCACTAAATTATATATTTTAGGATCAATACCTGCTGTATACTTATTTTCTTGTAACTCTAATTTAATTGTTTCCAAAGCTTGATTACATTCATTCTCTAATTGTTGTTTTAATTGTTTTAATTCATTTTCTTTAGCATATAATTCTGCTTGTTTTCTTTTACGTTCTTTTTCAGCATAATCACTGTAATCACTATAATAATCACTATAGTCACTATGATCACTATGTGCAATTACACCAATAGTACCTGCAACTCCTGCAGCAATAATCCCAGCTATAAACATTATTAATTCCTCCGTAATTAAAATTTAACCTTTCAATGAACTAAATTCATCCATACAACGATTTAATCTATCATTTGCTCGCTCTATAATACAAAAACGTGAGCTCAAGATATCATTAATTCTAGATTTAAATTCATTTATAACTTTCTTTTCTTTCATTAATTTTTTATTTCGCTCATCTTTTAATAATTGTAATTTATATGTAATCTTCCCAGTTTCTAAATCAATTCTTTCACATATTCTATCTTGAATTTCACTATTAGATGACATTATAAAAGAATCTATATACTCATGTAATAATTTAATACCACTATGTTCGATAAGTTTACTCTTATTATTTTTCAATCCATTTTTATATGTAGTATTAGAGACAGTAAAGACTTTAAAGCCAGTTAACCCAGTTTCATTTTTAATATCTAACAAAACTTTATTTTTGATATAATTTAAATCATCCTTAGATTGAATTGCATCTTTCCCTGTCAAGACTAGGACAAATTTATCAACTAAATTATCGATATTATTAAAGCAAGATATAATAGTCTTTATATCCCTAACTTCTTCTTTTCTAATATCACCAACAGATAGATTATGAACAAATAAAATTATATTTGCTTTTTTATATGCCTTTATAGCCTCTTGATCATCGTTATCGTTAGCATTTAAACCTGGTGTATCAATAAAATAAATATTTTTACCATATTCATACTCTTTATTTTTTACAGTTGTCCTTCTATCTTGTACTTCAAAAAAATCATCAATTTTACCAGTTAATGAATTAAGTAAACTACTCTTCCCATGATTCATACGCCCAGCATTTACTAAATAAAACTTATCGCTATCACTGATAATTTCATTTAATTTGTCTTCATAGTTTTGAACCATTGTTTTTAAAATCATATTATTACTCCTAGCCTCCAGTCTAATTTCATTTAGTGGTGAAATAACTTTTTCTTCTGATTTTTCTATTAAATCTCCAAAACATTCTATCTCATTTAAAGGTTTAACTATGTTAGCCATAAATTGATTGAATTCAATTTTTTTGTTTTTAGTTTCCATAATATGTTTCTCCAGTAATATTATTCAAGTCCCTCTAATAACCTAATAGTCATATCACTAAAATTATCTACGTCTGCAATCCATGGTTTTATATATTCAACTTCATTTTGTAATTTAAGAGCATCCCCATATATATACTCATTTATATCTAATAAGATGTCTAAAAAATTTGCTTCAAGAAGCCTATTTTTTGTAATTATAGATTGGGATTTTTGTATAATTGAATCATTCATATATTTGTTATATAAATACTCATGATATGCATTAAATTTATTACTAATTTGTTCAACCTCTTGTTTTTTAGATGACATCTTAGTTTTTAATATTAAAATTTCCTTGTCTTTATATTTACTTCGAAGATAAACTCTCGAAGGGTAATTACTTAAAGCATCTTTACGCATTTCATCTATATTAATAAAAAAACTTGGTAAAGGATGGCTACATCCAAACCAAACAGGGTCCCCCATTTCTGGAGCTATATATTTATAATAAATATATTCAGAAGGCCAATCATTGTTAGTGTCTATAAATAAATTTAACTCTTCTTCTTCTTGTTTTAGATGTTCATATTGACTATGCAAATCATTAATTTCTTTTGTCATAAGAGTCTTATATTCTTCATATAACTTATCAGCATCAATTAACTCAGAGTCTAAATTTACAGTTTTATTCTGAAGGATTTCATTAAAAAGATGTATTGCTATAGATTGTATATTTCTTATCTTTTCAATAGTCTGTTTTGTTCTTAACGGTTTTAATTCTTCAATTTTACTAGTAATGTACTCCAATAATGTTGGAATACCACTATATACAATTAATTTATCTTTATTTTCCGATTTTCCCTTCATAAATGTTGTATTAGACACTTCAAATGTAGGGAAGTTTTGCAATCCACAAAATTGTTTAATATCTTTTAGTAGCTTTAATTTAATCAGTTCTCTATCATTTTGATCATTAACAGAATCTTTACCGGTAAGAACTAATATAAATCTATCACTAAAAGCCTCACTATTATGAAAATCAGCAATACGTTTTAAAGCTTCTAATTCCCCTTTATGAAAATCACCTACATTATAATTATGAACAAATAAAATAATATTTGAGGATTCATATGCAACATTTGCAATAGCATCATCATTTATATTGGCATCTAGTCCGGGTGTATCAACTAGAAGAACATCTTCAAATAATTCATATCTTGAATTAGCAGTTGTTTCACGAATATCTTGAACTTTAAAAATATTGTCACCAATTAGTGAGTTAAGTAAACTACTTTTACCATGATTCATACGACCTGCAACAGCAATTTTTACATATCGTTTATCATCAATAATTTGGCTTAAATTTTTCTTATACTGATTCAAGATGGTATCTAAATCCACTTCTAATGAATTAATATCATTGATATCTTCATACTTCTCGTATATTTGTCTTTTTCCCGATGTACTAATAACATCATTATTATCTTTATTTATCCCCATTACTCCCCCATAGAATATACGTATTTTTATAGACATATTTTACCAATAAAATATTATTATATATTTAATACTTCATAAATCCTTCATAAAATAATTCATCTTGTTCTCATAAATCAGAATTATAAAAGGCTACATAAATTCATATGTAGCCTTTCTCCTCCTTATCGCAAACAACTAACTAATTTTTTGTAGCAAATCATAATAAGTCTTATAAATTGCTTGTTTAACTTTTCCTTCTTGTAATTCTGCCCAAGTTTCATTGATATAAATTGGACAGTAAGATATATAGCAATCTAATGAATTATTAGGTATAAAAGATAATAGTTTTTGAATTGGTAAGTAATCATCATAATAGATTTCTTCTAAATCTGATTTTATATGCCAATAGTATGTCAATGGTTTTGCATTACAATACCATTCTGACTCTTGTAGATTTTCCTCAAGTGTTACATAGGCTTTCATAAAGATTGTTCTTAATTCGTTAGTTAAAGAACTAGGTTTATAAGTTTTCCCTTTTAGATAAGCTAGTATCTCAAATAACTCTTCACTCCATACAAGATCAGGTACAATAAACTTATCAAATAGATATGGAAGTTCATTATCATGACTATTAAGTCTTGTATGTAACAAATCTTTTACTTGTTTTTTACTTTCATTATGGGGTCCACTTTTAATACATGGGATAATCATTGGACGTCCCACACCATGAAAATCTTCTAGCAATTCCTCCATACGAATTTTAATTTCTTTGATGACGATAAGTTCAAAATTTTCTTTAGATTCATAGTTTGATTCAATGTATGTATCAAATGAGTCCAAATGCTTAAATGCCTCTATAATTTCATTTTTTTTAGGTTTTAAACCTTTTGCATCCCAATCAGCCTGTTTGATTTCTGCTTCTTTCATTTTTACATTCAATATTTTTTCAAATAAATTTAAAACAGATTCTTTTGATTCTTCATTAACTAACATACTTCTCATATACAAACACTCCTTATCTCATATAAATAAATAATCTATACTACTATTGATGCAAAGAATTATATAGCTCTTTACCTTTTTCATTAAATGTATTTACATGTTTATTTTTGATATTCCAATTGATTGACTTCGCATAATACATTACATCACATTCATAAGGACTACCAGGCAATAGAGCAAGTAGTTCTTCTATAGGATTTAAATCATCTAAGTACAAATACTCCCACTCGTCCTCTAAATCCACATAATATTCAAAGGAATGAGCATCACTGTATTCAACTTTTTCTGGCAAATTTCGATCTAATAATGTAAACACATTTGTGTATATGAGTTTTAATTCATCTGTAAATGAGCCTTTCATATAGAAGTCATTAGTTAAAAAGGCTTTCATCACTAGTAATTCTTCACACCATGTTAAAAGTGGTACTACTTCTACATCATAGATATTAAGAATTCTTTGGTCATGGTCTTCTAATGCTTCTTCTAGATTACGTTTTACTTTTTCTTCAGCTTCATCTCTTGAGCCACTTTCAGAGGAGACAAAAATTTTCATCCATGCAGCACATTCGGATGCTTCTCGAGTAATTTCAATTTCACGAAGTTTTAGCTCCTCGTTAATAACAGCAATGTAAGTTGCTATATCTCCCCAGATATCAATGACCCAATCTTTGAAAGTTTCCTTATTGGTAAAAGCATCATTAATTTCCTTACGATATTTCTTTAAGCCTTTTACCTCCCATTCAGCATGTAAACGATCATATCGTTCACCAAAATCTTCATCTTCAATAGGTTCTTCCATAAGTGCATTTAAGATTTCTTCTTTAATGTCTTTTGCTGTAATTACATGTTGTTGTAAAGTTTCCATAATGATCTCCTTTATATAATATAAACAAAACAAATTCATATGTTCTTTGATGATTGTATTATACAAAGTCAAATGTGTAATTTTTTACACAAAAAAAGCCACCCAACCTAAGTTGAGCGGCTTTCACCATTCTGTTCAAAACTGTATTTAGTTTACATAGTCCCAGTGCTACCAATACCACCTGTACGTACGCCTGTTGCGTCATCATCGTTAGTGATAAGGTATTTAGAGAAAATGCCTTGCGCAACGCGTTCGCCTTTTTCAAGGGTAACAGGTTCGTTGCCAAAGTTTAGGAGGGCAATCATAATATGACCTTCGTTGTCCTCATTATTGTAGTAATCACTATCGATGATACCAGTGCTGTTCACAAGTGCTAGTTTGCGTTTGATAGCCATGCTAGAACGGATGTGGATAGCAAGGTATTCGTCGTATGCCATGAAGGCCTTAAGGCCTGTCGGCACGAGAACCACTTGATTTGGTTCTAAAGTAACAGCTTCAGCGCATTCAATATCATAGCCTGCGCTTTCTGTGGTTTTACGTGTTGGTAAATTGATATTTTGTTCTTCAAAAGCAGAGACTACTTCAAAGCCACGAATATCCATGTAACACCTCTTATTTCAAACAATCTTTACGGGACAAGTTCACACGGCCTTGTTTATCGATTTCGATAACCTTAACCATAATTTCGTCGCCTACATTTACAACGTCTTCTACATTTTCAACACGTTCTTTTGCAAGTTTGGAAATGTGTACAAGACCTTCTTTACCTGGTAATACTTCTACGAAAGCACCAAATGTCATCAAGCGAGTTACTTTACCAAGGTATACTTCACCTACTTCAACCTCTTTAGTAAGGTTTTCGATGATTTGTTGCGCTTTTGCAGCACCTTCTTGGTCTACAGAAGCGATAAATACTGTACCATCATCTTCGATGTCAATTTTTGCACCTGTTTCGTCAATGATGCTACGGATTACTTTACCGCCAGAACCAATTACGTCACGAATCTTATCTGGATCGATTTTCATTGTAATGATGCGTGGAGCGTATTGAGACATTTGTTGACGAGGTTCAGCAATGGTATCTAGCATAATGCCCATGATGTGCATGCGACCTTTATGAGCTTGTTCCAATGCTTCGTGAAGGATTTCACGAGATAAACCAGAAATTTTAATATCCATTTGGATGGCAGTTACACCCTTAGCTGTACCAGCAACCTTGAAGTCCATATCGCCAAGGGCATCTTCCATGCCTTGGATATCTGTTAAGATTGTGTAGTGTTCACCTTGTGTTACAAGACCCATTGCAATACCTGCTACAGGGGCTTTAATAGGTACACCAGCATCCATCAAGGACAATGTGGAACCACATACGGAAGCCATGGAGCTAGAACCATTGGATTCTAATACTTCAGATACTAAACGCAATGCATATGGGAATTCTTCTTCGCTAGGAATGACCGGTACCAATGCGCGTTCAGCTAAAGCACCATGACCGATTTCACGGCGTCCAGGACCACGGGAGGAACGAGTTTCCCCTACGGAGAAGGATGGGAAATTGTAGTGGTGAATATAGCGTTTTTCTGTTTCTACACCGATGCCATCAATAGTTTGTTTTTCAGACAATGGCGCTACAGTGGCTACGTTCAATACTTGAGTTTGACCACGTGTGAATAGACCGGAACCATGTGTACGAGGCAATACGCCTGTACGACAAGAGATTGGACGAACTTCATCAAGTTGACGGCCATCTGGACGGATTTTTTCAACAGTGATCATATGACGAACGATTTCTTTCGTCATAGCATCGAATGCTTTATTTACATCTGCTAAGTTATCTGGGTAGATGTCTGCGAAATGTGCTAATACGTCTTCACGTACTTCTGTTTCTTGTGCATCGCGTTGTTGTTTATCTGCACAACGAACGGCTGCGTCAAGTTTATCGTGACCATATGCGCGAACTGCATCAGCGATTTCAGCAGGTACGTCTTTGCTTTCAAATACGCGTTTTTCCTTGCCTACTTTAACTTTTACATCTTCTTGGAATGCAACGATTTTCTTAATTTCTTCGTGAGCAGCCATAATAACTTCAAGAATTGTTTCTTCTGGAACTTCTTGCGCGCCACCTTCAACCATGAGGATAGCATCTTTAGTACCAGCTACTACGATATTAAGGTCAGTTTCTTCTAATTGTGCTTTTGTTGGGTTAACGACAAATTCACCATTTACACGACCCATGCGAACGCCAGCGATTGGGCCAGCCCATGGGATATCGGAAATAGATAATGCTGCAGATGCACCAATCATACCACAGATAGCAGGATCACAATCTTGATCTACGGACATAACTGTAGCTACAACGTGTACTTCGTTACGTACACCTTTATCAAATAGTGGACGAATAGGACGGTCAATCAAACGGCTATTCAAGATAGCAGATTCAGGTGGACGTGCTTCACGTTTGATAAAACCACCTGG
>ERZ1674045.161-NODE-161-length-22780-cov-2.224906_pt1 | contig 22780 bp, 21 predicted proteins | sample MGYA00581131_ERZ1674045 | MGnify/ENA primary metagenome ERZ1674045 (study PRJEB41354, sample SAMEA4873299) | human saliva metagenome | biome: human-associated habitat [ENVO:00009003]; feature: mouth environment [ENVO:08000002]; material: saliva material...
CAATGTTATTTTCATTGTAGAAGTAAATGCAGGTATGGGAAAGATTGTAGCTGCACCTACTGCAGGGGGAGCTGGAATTTTACCGGGAAGTCTTTCTTGGATACAAGAAGAATTTAATTATACTGATGATCAAATGCTAATGGCGCTTTTAGTTTCTGGAACTGTTGGAAGAATTATTGCAACAAATGCAACTATTTCTGGAGCTGAGGGTGGTTGTCAAGCAGAATGTGGAGCGGCTACCGCAATGAGTGCTGCAGCAATAGTTGAATTACACGGAGGGACACCAGAACAATCTTTAATAGCGGCATCTTTTGCGATGCTTATGGTATTGGGATTAGTGTGCGACCCTGTTGCAGGGCTTGTGGAATTCCCATGTGCATTAAGAAATGGATCAGGAACAATTAATGCTTTAGTTGCAAGTGATATTGCGCTTGCAGGTGTTGAATGTATTGTACCTTTTGATGAAGTAGTTCAAGCAATGTATGAAGTTGGAAATGCACTTCCTGAAACATTAAGAGAAACTGCTTTAGGTGGATGTGCTGCTTGTCCATCTGCTAAAAAAATGGAATGTAAGGTATTCCCAAATAGATTAAGTTAATAAAACGGATGATTAAGTCCGTATATGTAGAAATGGTGGAACTGGTAGACACGCTATCTTGAGGGGGTAGTAAGCACAGCTTGTGAGGGTTCGAGTCCCTTTTTCTGCACCAACTCCGTTAGACAAACTAACGGAGTTTTTTTATAATTAATTACAGTTTTGATACACACAAACATAATAGTATTATTAATAATATCTATAAAAATTTTTAATAACCAAATTATATAAAAAACAGTATAATTATGATATAATAAATTCAACGAAAAATACATAAAAATAAATTTAATAAAATATATAATTACATTATAATTATAAAAATTTAATATAATTATATTTTAAACTTAAGTTATTATTGATTAATTTTAATTTTTTTCGTTAAAATGGTCATAGGCTACCTAAATTAACCTAAAAAAATTATAAGGAGATGTTGATTATGAAATTTAAGAAAGTTTTAGCTCTTTTTGTTATGGGGATGATGCTTTTATCAGGTTGTTCTGTGAAGAATACTAAGGTTAATGAAACTAAAAAAACTGAGACAAAAATTTTAAAAGTTGGAGTCGCTGCGGACCATAAGCCATGGTGTTATAAAGATGGAGATAAGATTGTCGGAATTGATGTTGACGTACTTAATGAAGTTGCTAAAAGAATGGGAGATTATAAAGTTGAGTTTCATTTGGCGAGCTTTGAAGGAATGTTTGGTCTTTTAGATACAGGAAAGGTAGATACTGTAGCACAACAAATTACAGTTACTAATAAAAGAAAAGAAAAATATGTTTTTTCAGAATTTTATGCATTTAATCCTCATAAATTACTTGTAAGAGAAAGTGATAATAGTATAAATAAGTTGGAGGATTTAAAAGGAAAGACTTTTGCTTGTGAACCTGCTGGAGCTGAATTACATAATATAGAAGAGTATAAGGCTAAAAATGATCCTAATAACGAAATTAAAGTTTTAGTAAGTGAAGTTAGTGGAAGAGAGCTAGTAGCACAAAACAAGGCGGACGCATGTTTGTATCCTGTAGCTATTTTTGACATGATGAAAAAAGAAAGTGGATTAGCGGTAAAACAAGTTGGCGAACCTGTATATGAAGAAGAAAATGCATTTCCTTTTAGAAAAGATGCAGACAAGGAACTTCTAGAGAAATTTAATAAAGCCTTAAAATCAATGAAAGAAGATGGAACTTTAAAGAAAATATATATGGATAAGTTCGGAGTTGATTTATCAGAAAGAAATGCTTTAAGAAAATAGACAAAGGGTGTTGATATGAATTTTAGACCAGATATATTTTTTGAGTCATTTCCAAGTTTATTTAAGTTTATTTGGATTACGATATTTATAACAGTAATAGCTTTTTCATTGGCGTTGTTACTAGCATTATTACTTAACTTAATAGATAAGTATAAAATTCCTGTTTTAAATAGTATTGCAAAAATATATATTTCTTTTTTTAGAAGTACACCTATGATATCTCAATTATTTTTCTTTTATTTTGCAATAACTCCATTAATTCCTTTTCTTAAAAATGCTTCTCCAACTGTATCTTTAATTATGGTTTTGGCTATGAATGAGTCATCGTTTATGGCTGAGAGTATTAGAGGAGCATTAAATTCAGTTGATAAAGGACAGTATGAAGCGGGACTTGTTATTGGAATGACAGAGTTACAAGTTTTTAGAAGGATTGTTATCCCTCAAGCTTTTAGAGTTGCTTTACCTAGTTTGTCTAATTCTTTTATCGGAACGATGAAAGGAACTTCTCTTGGATTTACTATAGGTGTTGTAGAAATAATGGCTCAAGCTAAATTATTGGCAAGCAAAAATTATAGAGTAATGGAATCATATATGGCTGCACTTGTAGTATATTGGATATTGATTATTTTTCTTGTAAGAGTTCAAAAAATTATTGAAAATAAGTTTAATAGGGCTTATTAAAGGAGGTATGTATGCTTAAAATTTCAAACTTAAATAAAAGTTTTGGAGAATTAAAAGTTTTAAAAGATATTTCCTTTGAAGTTTCTAAAGGAGAAGTTGTTGCTATAATAGGACCATCAGGAACCGGAAAGTCAACATTGCTTAGATGTATAAATTATTTAGAGAAACCAGATAGTGGTATTGTAGAAATAGAAGGAACTAAATATGATTTCTTAAATATGAATAAAAAAGATATTTATGATTTAAGAAAACATTCATGCATGGTTTTCCAACAATATAATTTATTTAAAAATAAAACAGTTATTGAAAATTTGACAGAAGCATTACATTTTGTTCAAAAAAGAGAAAAGTTAGAAGCTCAAGAAATTGCTGAAAAACTACTGAAAAAAGTTGGAATGTTTGAAAAAAAGGATGAATATCCTTCAAGGCTTTCGGGTGGACAACAACAGAGAGTTGGTATTGCAAGAGCTCTTGCTGTAAATCCAGATATAATATTATTTGACGAACCAACATCCTCGTTGGACCCTGAACTTGTTGATGAAGTGTTAAATACAATAAAAGCTTTAGCTGAAATGAAAATTACTATGATTATAGTAACTCATGAAATAGAGTTTGCCAAAAATGTTGCAGATAGAATTATTTTTATGGATGAAGGAAATATAGTAGAAGAAGGGAAACCATCTGATATTTTTACAAATCCTAAAAATGAAAGAACTAAACAATTTTTAAAGGTAGTTTAAATAAAAAATTGCAAGAAATTATTCTTGCAATTTTTTGTTTGAGTAACTTGTTTTTTTGTAAAAAAGATCAATAAAAATTTTTTATTAAAAACCATAAAAAAGTACTAATTTTTGTATATTTTTGTCGCTTTACTATCCGATTTTAAATTGACATTGAAATAAAAATGGTGTAAAATAATTATGAATACAAGTTTTTAAAAATATTTTTGTATATAAATGATTTTTGTTATTATTAATTTTATTTATTTAAAAAATTAAAAACTTGTGATACTAAAAAGAGGTGAATAAAGTGAGTGTGAACACTTTTAAAGGTGGAAAGCATATCCACGACTTTAAAGAGTTGACTAATTCAAAACCTGTTAATTTTGGTTTTGTACCAAAGGTAGTAACGATACCTCTATCACAACACTCAGGAGCACCAGCTACTTGTTTGGTTAGTAAGAATGATTTAGTAAAAGTTGGACAAAAAATTGGAGAAGCCTCAGCTTTTATTTCTGCTAATGTTCATTCAAGTGTTAGCGGTAAGGTTAAATCCATTGACGAGATTATGACTGCTACTGGAGTTGTGTGTCAAGGAGTAACTATCGAAAATGATGGTTTAGACGAATTAGGATATGAAGAAAAAAATTTAACAATTGACGAAGTAAGCGCGACAGACATAATAGATGCCATTAAAGAAGCCGGAATTGTCGGCCTTGGTGGTGCAGGATTTCCTACTCATGTTAAGTTAACAGCGAGAGAAGGACAAGTTACAGACTACATAATAATAAACTGCGCTGAATGTGAGCCATATTTAACAAGCGACCAACTTATGATGGAATTATATCCAGATAAAGTTGTTATGGGACTTTTACTTGCAATGAAGGCAATGGGTGCTAAAAAAGGTATTTTAGGTATTGAAGATAATAAGCCTCTTGCTATTGATAAGTTAAAAGAAGCCGCTAAGTCTTATCCTGAGGTAACTGTAAGTGTCGTAAAGACAAAGTATCCTCAAGGAGATCAAAAGAGACTTATCCAAGCTACAACAGGAATAGTTGTTCCTTCTGGAGCATCAACTTCTGCGGTTGGAATTAGAGTAATAAATGCAAATACTGCTATTGCTATTAATGATGCAGTTCTTCATGGTAAGCCATTATATGAAAAATTGGTTACAATGACTGGACATGCACTTAAAGAACCGCAAAATGTTATGGTTAGAGTAGGATCTAAAGTTTCTGATGTTGTAGAATATATTGGGGGATATGCTAGTGAACCTGGAAAGATTATTTCAGGTGGACCTATGATGGGTGAAACACAGTATACTCCAAATGTAGCTACAGCTAAAGCTATGGGTGGATTGCTTTTCATGACTCAAGAAGAGAGCGCCCCTAAAGCTGTAAGTCCTTGTATTAGATGCGGAAGATGCGTTGATATTTGTCCTGTGTACTTACAGCCTTTATATTTACAGCTATATACTTTGAAAAACAAAGTTGAAGAAGCGGAAAAACTACATTTAATGGATTGTATTGAATGTGGTTCTTGCTCATATATATGTCCGTCAAACAGACCTTTAGTTGAAACTATCAGACTTGGAAAAGCTGAAGTTAGAAAACAAGGTAAAGGAACTAGAGCATAAGGAGGGTACTATGGACGAAAAAGATTTAAAAGTTGAAGTCCCTTCTGAAAATGGAACGGACATTGAGACAAACGAAGTGGTATCTGAAAATGTGGAAGAAGTAAAGGAAGTAGCTGAAGTTAATACTGAAACTGTTGAAACTGCTTCTGAAACTGAAGAAACAAAGTCAGAAAGACCGGTAAGAGAAAGAGCTCCTAGAGAGCCGAGAGAAAGATCTGAAAGACCTGTAAGGGAGAGAAGATCAAGAGTTGCATCAGAGGAAGAAACAGCAACTTCTGATACAACTGAAACTAAAGAATCAGGTGAAGAAGCAAGCGCTGAAAGACCTGCTAGAGAAAGACGTGAAAGAACTCCTAGAGAACCTAGAGAAAGAGCTGAACGTCCTGCTAGAGAAAGAAGAGAAAGATCAACAGAAGCTAGTGCAGATTCTGAAGAGAAGCCTGCAAGTGAAAGAAGAGAAAGACCTGCTAGAGGTAGAGGTAGTGAAGAACCTCAAATGAAATTATTTGTTGGCTCATCTCCTCACATAAGAAGTGAAGCGACTGTAAGTACAGTTATGAGAGATGTTGTTATAGCTTTAATACCAACTTTATTAGCTGGAATTTACTTCTTTGGATTAAGAGCTTTATTGGTAACATTGGTATCAGTAGCTTTTGCTGTTGGTTCAGAATATGTTTACGAAAAATTAACTCATAGACCAATTACTATAAATGATTTTTCTGCAGTAATTACTGGTATGCTTTTAGCATTCAACGTTCCTGCTACAATTCCTTATTGGATGATAGCACTTGGAAGTATGTTTGCTATAATCATAGTTAAGCAATTATACGGTGGACTTGGAATGAACTTTATGAACCCTGCACTTGCTGCAAGAGCTGCATTATTAGCATCATTCCCAACTGCAATGTCAAATTATGCACCACCTAACTCAGGAATTTCAAATTTAATAAATTCATCAACTTACTCTTCATTGGATGCTGCAACTTTTGCAACTCCTTTATCAAAAGGTACTCAAGTTAATTTCCTTGAAGCATTCATTGGTGTAAGAGGAGGTTGTATCGGTGAAGTTTCAACTATATGCTTATTAATTGGAGCTGCATATTTATTATACAGAGGAGTTATTCAACTTAGAATTCCACTTGTATTTATATCTACAACTGCTGTTGTATTAGCTCTAACAGGAACAGCTATAGCCGATTTACCGGTTCAAGTTTTAATGGGTGGACTTATATTAGGGGCATTCTTTATGGCTACTGATTATGTATCAGCTCCCGTTAATAGAAAAGCTCAAATATTTTTCGCTATGGGTTGTGGTATAATAACTGCACTTATTAGAAACTTTGGTAATTTACCTGAAGGTGTAAGTTATTCAATTCTATTTATGAATATATTTACTCCACTTCTAGAAAAATATTGTGTCCCTAAAGTATTTGGAGAAGGGAGAGTTAAAAAGTAATGAAAGAATCTATTAAATTAACTGTAAGATTGTTTTTAATTACTGCAATTGCAGGTTTCATTCTTGCATTTGCTAATAGTTTTACTTCTCCTGTAATTAAAGAAAGAGAAAAGACTCAATATGAGGCAGCTCTGAAAGAAGTTTTTGTCGATGCAGATAAGTTTGAAACTCTTGATGAAGCAAAACTTGAAGCAATTAAAACAAAGATAAAAAATATTGAAAAAATAGAAGTTGCGAAGAAATCAGATAAAACTGTTGGTTATGTATTTAAGACTTTAGGAAAAAATGGTTACGGCGGAGATATTTCAATGCTTATGGCTGTAAATACTGAAAATCAAACGATAGTTGGATTTAAAGTTTTAAAACATAGTGAAACACCAGGACTTGGAAGTAGGGTAACAACTGAAGAATACGCAAAAAGCGTTATCGGAAATAAAGTTACTGAACATTTAGTTAAGAATTTACATCCTGATGCAGATAATGATATTCAAGCAATAACTGGAACAACAATTAGTGTTAATGCTGTTCTAAATGGATTGAATGGTGCTATAGACGCATTACAAGAAATTGAAAAGTAGGAGGGTTAATATGAAATTAAAAAAGATTTTCTTTGATGGTATATTTGCTAATAACCCTGTACTTGTTCAACTTGTTGGGATGTGTTCTGTATTAGCCGTAACAACAAGTGTTACAAACGCAATAGGAATGGGTTCTTCAGTAATATTTGTAGTAACATGTTCAAATATTGTAATTTCAAGCTTAAGAAAGTTTATTCCAGATAAAGTAAGAATACCTGCTTATGTAGTAATTATAGCTACATTCGTAACATTAGTTCAAATGTTCTTAGCTGCGTATTTACCTGCACTTTATGATAGTTTAGGACTTTTCATACCACTTATAGTAGTAAACTGTCTAATCTTAGCAAGAGCTGAGTCTTTTGCATCAAAGAATTCAGTTTTCTCATCTATGATTGACGGTATAGGACAAGGTGTTGGATTTACATTTGCATTGATTGTATTATCAAGTGTGCGTGAAATTTTAGGAAATGGAACATGGCTTGGCTTTCCAATCCTTGGAAAAAATTATGTAAGTATAGGTGTTATTACACAAGCTCCAGGAGCGTTTATTATTCTTGGGCTTTTAGTAGCTGGATTTAATATGTTAAGTAGAAGAGTTAGCGCTAAAAAAGAAGGAGGTAACTAATGGGTACTATTTTAAAAATTTTAGTTGCATCAATTTTAGTAAATAACTATGTATTAGGACAATTCTTAGGAATTTGTCCATTGATTGGTGTATCAAATAAAGTAGAAACTGCATTTGGTATGGGTATGGCGGTTACTTTCGTAATTACTATTTCAAGCGCAGTAACTTGGATGATCCAAAAGACATTATTAGATACTTTAGGACTTGAATATTTACAAACTATCGTATTTATCCTTGTAATAGCAACTTTGGTACAATTTGTTGAAATGGTTCTTAAGAAAATGAGTCCAAATCTTTATAACGCTTTGGGCGTTTTCCTACCACTTATTACAACAAACTGTGTAGTTTTAGGTGTTGCAATTACAAATATTCAAAAAGAATATAATTTGTTAGAAACAATTTTTAATGGTATGGGTGCTTCTCTTGGATTCTTATTAGCTATCGTATGTTTAGCTTCAATAAGAGAAAAATTAGAAGTAACAGAGGTTCCTAAAAATCTTGAAGGAGTTCCTCTAACATTAATTACAATTGGACTTATGTCTCTAGCATTTTATGGATTTGCGGGATTAGTATAGAGGTGAGATTATGAATGAAATAATGGTACCGGTTTTATTACTTAGTATTTTAGGTATTTTATTTGCATTAATTCTTGCATTTGCATCTAAAGTATTTTTCGTAAAAGTTGATGAAAAAGTTATACAAGTAAGAAATGAATTGCCAGGAGCAAACTGTGGAGCTTGTGGATTCCCAGGTTGTGATGGGCTTGCAAAAGCTATTGCTGAAGGCAGTGCTGGAATAAATTCATGTCCTGTTGGTGGGGCTGACTTAGTCGGAAGACTTGCTAAACTTATGGGTACTGAAGCTGGTGAAGTTCAAAGAATGGTAGCTTGCGTAATGTGTCAAGGAGATAAAGATTTAGCAAAAGAAAAATACATATATACTGGCATTAGAGATTGTAGAGTAAACAACTCAATGCAAGGCGGAAGTAAGACTTGTGCTTATGGTTGTTTAGGCTGTGGTACTTGCCAAGATGTTTGTGCATTTGATGCAATAGAAATGATAAATGGACTTGCAGTTGTAAATAAAGAAAATTGTACTGCATGTAACAAATGTATTGAAATTTGTCCAAAGAACTTAATTGATTTAGTTCCTTATGAACAAACAGTAATGGTAAAATGTAAGAGTTTTGCTGCAGGAAATGTAGTTAAAAATGCTTGTAAAGTTGGATGTATCGGTTGTAAAATGTGTGCAAGAGTTTATCCAGAAGCATTTGTTATCGAAAATAATTTAGCAGTTCTAAATTATAAACATGGTTTAGATGAAGACTTACTTTTACAAGCTGCGGATAAATGTCCTACAAATGCAATTCATCCGGGATTGTTAAAGAAAATGGCTGAAAAAGTAAATGAAGTAGCATAGATAAGAGTGGGTTTAAACTCACTCTTTTTTTGTTTTAATTATATATATATATATATTATATATGGAGTTATTTTAAGTTTAACATTGTTTTTTTTCTATTTCTATGTTACAATAAATATATCAAAAACGTTTTTTAACTTAAGTTATAAAAATTGGAGTTTTGTTATGAAAATTAAGAAAAAAATTAGTATTTTGTTAGCTTTGGGAATTATATCTAGTCCTATTTTATCAGGTGTTAATTTTTCAAAATCATTTGCTCAAGAAGATACTTCTACTGGATGGATTCCTGATTATGCTATTTCTCAAATTGAAAGTATGAGAAATTCTATTTCAGATAAAGAATGGGAAGAAATAGATTATTTTATAAGAACCAGAAATTATTATGCGTTGAAGCATTCCTTGATTACTATTGCTTCCGCTAGTGGAGGATGGGTTGCTGTTTTAGCATCTAATATTTTGGCAATTTATTTTACAAAATAGAGATATTAATTATGGTAGTAAATAAATTTTTTAAAAAGTATTTGATTTCAGTTATAACGTTTTTGATAATTTTAATAGTATACAAACAAGATATCATAAAATTTATGGTATTGTATGTTTTGTTGTTGATTGTATTTGAATGTATATTACAATTAATTAAAAAAATTAAATAAATTCAATGAAAATTCCAGTTTTTAAAATTAAATACTGGAATTTTTTTATAAAAAAACTATTTGTAAGGGTGTCTTTATTTTAACTTTTTCATAAAAAAACTTGACTTGAAAACATTTCCATATTATAATATCCATAAGGTAATAAATTTATCTATTTTACAATTTGTAAGGGGGAATTAGATATGAAATCATATTCTACAGAAAAGATTAGAAATCTTGCGTTAGTTGGTCACAGTGCTAGTGGTAAAACTTCAGTTTGTGAGGCTTTACTTTATAAAACAGGCAACTTGAAAAGACTAGGTAAGGTTGAGGACGGAAATACCGTAACTGATTTTGATAAAGAAGAAATTTCAAGAGGAGTTTCTATTTCAACTGCTATTGCACCAGTTGAATGGAGAGACTTTAAGATAAATTTAATTGACACTCCGGGATATTTTGATTTTAGTGGAGAAGTTTATAGTTCTCTTAGAGCATCAGAAGCGGCTCTTGTTGTTATTGATGCACAAAATGGCATTGAAGTTGGGGCTGAAAAAGTCTTAAAATATACTGAAAGTATTGAATTGCCAAGAATTATCTTTGTAAATAAAATGGATAAAGAAAATGTTAACTTCGCAAAAGTAGTTAGTGATTTACACATAGCTTTTGGTAAAAAAGTTATTCCATTTACACTTGCGCTTGGAGAAGGAGAAAATTTCAAAGGTGTTATTGACGTTTTAAATAAAAAAGCTTATGAATATGATGGATTTGAAAGAAAAGAAGTAGAAATTCCTGAAATAAGAGTTGAAGAAGTAAACCACGTTTATGATACAATTGTAGAAGTTGTTGCTGAAACTGATGATGAACTTATGGAAAAATTCTTTGATGGCGAAGAATTTAGTCATGAAGAATTTATGAAGGGTGTAACAAGTGCATTATTAAATGGTTCTGCAGTACCTCTAATTTGTGGTTCAGCTACAACAGGTGCTGGAATTGATATGTTACTTGATATTATCACTGACTATATGCCTGCTCCAAATGATGAAAGAGCAAAAAGAGGCTTTAGAAATGAAGATGATAATGTAAGAAAGATTGATGTAAATGAACCTTTCTCAGCAGTTGTTTTCAAGACTATTGTTGACCCATTCGTTGGAAGAATTTCAATTTTTAAAGTAATGAGTGGAAAAATAACTAAAGATACAGAAATCTTCAATTCAACTAAAGATGAAGTTGATAAGGCTGCTGGACTTTTCTTCTTAAGAGGAAAAACTCAAGTAGAAACATCAGAAATAAATGCAGGGGATATTGGTGCAGTTTCAAAACTAAGCATTACTGAAACAGGAGATACACTTTGTGATAAACAAAATAAAACTCTTTATAAGAAGATTAAGTATCCAAAACCAAATCTATACTTTGCCATTGAACCAAAATCTAAAAATGATGAAGATAAGATATCACAAGCTCTTCACAAATTACATGAAGAAGATCCAAGTTTTGTATCTGAAAGAAATATAGAAACTAAACAACATTTAATAGGTGGACAAGGAAATGTTCAACTTCAAATTGTTTTAGATAAACTTAAAAATGCTTATGGCGTAGAAACAAATGTTATTCCTTTAAGAATTGCTTATAGAGAAACTATTAAAGGAAAATCAGATGTTCAAGGAAAACATAAAAAACAATCTGGTGGTGCAGGTCAATATGGAGATGTATTTATGAGATTTGAACCTACTACTGAAGAGTTTGAATTCGCTGAAGAAGTATTTGGTGGAGCTGTTCCTAGAAACTACTTCCCAGCAGTAGAAAAAGGTATTAGAGATTGTCTTGAAAAGGGAATTTTAGCAGGATATCCTGTTGTAAATGTAAAAGCTACTCTTTATGACGGTTCATATCACCCAGTTGATTCAAATGAAATGGCATTTAAAATTGCTGCTTCATTAGCATTTAAAAAAGGAATGGAACAAGCACATCCAGTATTGCTTGAACCAATAATGAAGATAGAAGTAAGAATTCCTGAAAGTTACATGGGAGATGTAATGGGAGACTTAAATAAGAGAAGAGGAAAAGTTTTAGGTATGGAAATGCTTGAAGATGGAACTCAACTTGTTATTGGAGAAGCTCCACATTCAGAACTTTTTGAATATGCTATAGATTTAAGATCAATGACTCAAGCAAGAGGAGATTTCACTATGGAATTTGATAGATATGAAGAAGTTCCTGCAAATATAGCTGAAAAGATTATTGAAGAGTCAAAAGTAGAAAAATAGATTTTACAACACCTTACTCATTTAGAGTAGGGTGTTTTTTTATGCATCTAAAATACTTTATTACATTTTTGAAATAATAATTTTTAAAAAAATATTTTAGTTTCATAAAATAGAAATCTATTTGTTTTATATTTAACAAAGATGTTTTATAAAATTTTTTACTTAAATTAAAGGGAAAATTTTAAGATATTTGTAGTTTAATATTAGTGAGTATTTATAGTAATATTACTTTATTTTTATACTTTTATAATAGATAAAATTTTAACAATAATAAGAAATTATTAAAAGTGATGTCATAATATGAATAATTGTAAAAAAACAAAATTACACTTTTGTTAATATAAAGTGTAATATTTTTTTTATATTTATTATATGCTAAAATAATAAAAAAAATCGAGGAGGATTTATATGAACCAAAATGTTTTTAAAAAATTTCTAGTTGGTTTATTAGCATTTAATATTTTTACGACAACAGCATTTTCAGTTCAAGGAAATGAAAGTAAAATTACATATGCTCAAGAAGAACAAAATTTCACTTTTATAATTCAAGACCAAAATGGTCCAATTATGATTAAAGATTTTACATTTGAAGTTGTAAATGAAAAAGGTGAGATTAAAAAAGTACAAACAAAAATGTCAATGTTAAACCTAAACCTTTCAAATGGAAACTATACAGTTAAATTAAAAGATGATGAGTATTCTATGGAAGAAATTAGTTTTACAGTTACTGATGAAGGAATTGATAATTATGAAAGTATAATTAATTTTGTACTAAAAAAGAAAGAAAATGTTGAACCTGAAGAACCTGCATTAGAAGTTCCTGTTACTTTAATGCTTACTACTCAAAAGGAAAATCACAAGGATTTTGTATTGGGTAATTATGAATTTGAAATTTTAGACAAAGAAACAGGAAAACTAGTTACAACTGTAACTTCTGATAAATCAATGTTACAATTAAGTCTTCCTGATGGAACTTATACTGTAAAGCTTAAAGAAAATAAAGATTACACAATGAAAGATGTTAAATTAGATGTGTATGAAGACGATAATGCTTACACAATTAATGATGAGGATTCTGTTGAATTAGATTTAGTTAAGATTGAAACTGAACCTGAAAAGCCTGTTACTCCAGAAGAAAAAGGTTCTAATGAAGTTTTAGTTAGAGTAGTATTTGATGGTAAGCCAAAAGCTAATTTTAAAATTGCATTAATGGAATTTGATCCAATACCAAATATAATTCAACAAGCATCAACAAATGAAAATGGTGAAGTTAAATTTAGTGGATTTAAAAGTAATGTAAAATATCAATTAAGACTTAGAAGCGCTGATAAGACAATGACTTTTGAAACAGAAGTTTTTGAATTCACTACAAATGAAAAAGGTTTGATAACAAAGATTAATGATAAAGAAGTAAATAGCAAGGAAGATGCAGTTGTTGAATTTAAGGGTTCTAATAAGGATTCTAATAAATTTGAAACTTTTCCAGTAGAATTTTATGCAAGATATAAAGATGGAACTCCAGCAAAAGGAGTAGAATTTTCTATTAATAGATTATCTCCAAGATTATCATCATATAGAAAAGTAAAATCTGATGAAAATGGAAAAGTTGTTTTCAATCTTGAAGGAGAAGCTCCAAAAGATGGTGCTTTTGGTAGATTGTATAATATTACAATTTCTAAAATGGAAATGTTCAAACATAGATCAGTTCCTTTTGGAATGGACTTTACAGTTGATGATAAAGGTAAAGTTACAGTTATAAGTGTTGAAAGATCAATTGATGATAAAGTAACTGATACGTCAAATCCAGAAGTATTTAATATGACATTCACACTTGAAAAAGATGATAGAACTCAAATTTATGAAGATTTTAAAGCTATATATGAAAAAGCTGTTGATTATTTAAATAATACTAAATTTGAAGATGGTAAAGAAGCAGAAAAAGCTAAAAAAGAGCTTGAAAATGTTATTGATGCTTCAAAGGTTGAAATAGAAGAAACTATTCCAGAATATGCTACTAAGAAGATTGAAGAATTAACAACTGCTATGGAAAATCTTAAAAAGTTTGAATTAAAAAATGAAGAAGTAAAAGATAGCTGGAAATTCATTAATGATAATTGGTATAGATATGATAAAGATGGAAATATGATTAAAGATAGTTGGTTTGAAGAAGATGGAAAATGGTACTATCTTGAATCAAATGGAACAATGTCACAAAATGAATGGGTTTTAGTAAATGGAAATTGGTATTATGCAAATGCATCAGGAAGAATTTCACAAAACGAATGGGTTTTAGTAAATGGAAACTGGTATTTTGCAAATGTAAGTGGACGTATTGCTTCTAATGAATGGTTTATGGTAGATGGAAAATGGTATTACGCAGAAGGCGATGGACGTATTGCTCAAAATAAAACACTAAAAATCAAAAATGTAAACTATACATTTGACTCAAACGGAGTATTAGTAAAATAATAAATACTAATTATAATCTATTAACAAAGTGTCAATGAGAAATCATTGACACTTTTTTTCGTTGACATAAAATTTTATATGGGTTATAATTTGTTTTAATTGATTTGAAAATTTATAAAAGAGAGAGAAAAAATGAGAGATATTCAAGTAAATATAAATGATTCTGGACAAAGAATTGATAGATTTTTAAAAAAGTATTTGAATAATGCAAGTACATCTATGATTCAAAAATTTTTAAGAACAAAGAAAATTAAAGTTAATAGAAAAAAAGTTGATTCAAGTTATATTTTAAATGAAAATGATGTTGTAAATATTTTTATTTATGAAGAAGAACTAGAAAAGCTTATTATTTCAAAATCTAAGAAGTATTCATATTCTAAAAAACTTGATATTGTATATGAAGATGATAATATTATAGTTATGAATAAACCTAAGAATTTATTGTCTCATGCATCTTCTAAGGAAGATTATGGAAATAATTTAGTTGATTTTATGATTGGATATTTACTTGAAAAAGGAGAATATAATCCTAGGGCAGAAAAAACTTTTGTTCCTGCCATAATAAATAGGTTAGATAGAAATACTTCAGGACTTGTAATTGGTGCTAAAAATTCAAAGGCTTTAAGAGAGTTAAATAGGTTAAAAGAAAGCTCCATTGAAAAATATTATAAGACAATAGTTAGTGGAAAAGCTAAGAAAAATTTTATAATAAATGAAAAACTTGAAAAAGATGAAGAGAAAAATAAGACTGCTATTTCAAAAAATGGAAAAGAGTCTATTACAGAAGTTTATGTAGAAAGAAATAATGAAGAATTTAGTCTTTTAAAAATTAAGTTAATAACTGGAAGAACTCATCAAATTAGAAGTCATTTAAGTAGTAAGGGATTTTATATTATTGGAGATATTAAATATGGAGATTCTGAAATCAACAAATTTTTTAGAACTAATTTTGATTTAAAGAGTCAATTTTTACATGCAGAAACTATAATATTTAAAAATATTGATGGAGATTTAAGTTATCTTAATAATAAAGAATTTTATGCTCCGATGGATGAAAATTATAAGAAGATAATAGGAAGAATATTTTAATAAAAAGTTAAGTAATTTTTATAGTGGGTATATTCTCTATATAAGAACATTATAGGAGAGTATTATGAACATTATAATTGATGAAAAAGCAAAAAAATTTTTAAACAGTAAAAACAATAATGTTATTACTGTTGATGTTAAAGGTTGTAGTTCCTGAAGTGGTACTGTTTTTAAACCAATGGCTTCATTAGGTAGACCTTTAGATGTAGAAAAATACACATTAGAAAATGTAGATGGAATTGATGTGTATATTATGAATGGAATAAAAGCAGTTAATGATACTGTTACTGTTTCAACTATGAGTTTTCTTTTTATGGAAAATTTAGTAGTTAATGGAATAATTGTTTAAAAGGCTGTTAATTCAGCCTTTTTTGTTAGGAGTGATTTTTATTAAAGTTGTTATAAATGAAAAAGCAAAAAAACTTTTAAAAGAAAATCAAAGAGATATAATTGTTGAACTAAAAGGTTGGAATAACTGAAATTGTTCAACTGAATTAAAACCGTCGGTTTCGATTGGTACACCAAAAAATACTAATGCTTTTGATTTTTTTGAAGTTGAAAAATATAATATTTATGTTAGTAGAATGATTCCAGAAGATGCATTTGTAGAAATATCATCAGCGAATTTTTATGGTTTAGATTATTTAATAGCATATATTAAATAATTTTAATAAACTTATTTTTGGGGTTTAAAAGTATGTGTAGTAAAGTTAAAGAATATTGGAAAAAATTTTGTGAGGAAAAGAATATTCCAGAAGATACAAAATACGAAGCATGGAGTTTTGGAAATACTAAAGAAATGGCAGATGAATTAGCAGATTTAGTCAACAAGGGAATTAAAACTGCAACAACTGGAGCTTATGAATTATACGAAGAAGATGAGGAAATTCCAAAAGTGGGTGAATACAATATTATTTTAGATGGTTCAGGAGAACCTGTATGTATTACAATCACAAGAGATGTATATATTATAAATTATAATTTAATTTCATCTGATCACGCTTTTCGTGAAGGAGAAGGTGATAGAAGTTATGAGTATTGGAAAAAAGTTCACGATGAATTTTTTATTGAAGAATATAGAAAATCTAACAAAGAGTTTAATGAAAAAGTTTATTAAATTTAAAATTTAAAAATATAAAATTTTTCATAACAAATATATTTTTTCTGAAATATATAATAAAAACAATTTTAATTCGATACTAAATTAATGTAATTTTAATTATATGATAAATTTTCTACTTGCAAAAAAATGTAAAATATGGTAATATAAGCGTATGAGTAGCAATAGAATTATTATTAGGAGGAAATTTTATGTGCGGAATTGTTGGATATATAGGTAGTTCAAATGCTATTGATATTATTTTAAAGGGACTTGAAACTCTAGAATATAGAGGATATGATTCTTCAGGAATTGCATTCTTAGAGAATGATAAAATTGATGTTGTAAAGACACTTGGAAGAATTAGTAATTTAAGAGAAAAATTAGAAAATGAATATAAAAATAAAACTTCAAATATAGGTGTAGGACATACAAGATGGGCAACTCATGGGGTTCCATCTGATGAAAACTCTCATCCCCATTTGAGTATGAATTCAAAGTTTGCAGTAGTTCATAATGGAATAATAGAAAATTATTTACATTTAAAGGAAGAATTATTGAACAAGAATTTTGTATTTAAGTCTGAAACTGACACAGAAGTAATTCCACAATTATTGGAAGATTTGGATGATGGTGATTTTTTAAGTACTGTTTTTAAAATGAGAGCAAAAGTTAAAGGAAGTTATGCTTTTGGTATTTTAAGACAAGATACTAATGAACTTATTGGAACTAGAAAAGAAAGTCCTTTAATTGTTGGTATTGGAAAAGATGGATTCTATATTGCATCTGATGTAATTGCAGTTTTAGAATACACAAGAGAAGTTATTTATCTAGAGAATGGTGATTTAATTCATTTTAAAGATGGAAAATATACTATTTACGATGTAAATAACAATTTAGTAAATAGAGAAATTACACATATTGATTGGTCTGTTGAAGCAGCTACTAAAGACGGATATGATCATTTTATGTTAAAAGAAATATATGAACAACCAAAAGTTATAGAAACAACTTTCCTAAGAAGATTAAATGAAAAAGATGAATTAATTTTAGATGGAATGGAAAGTTTATTAGAAGGAAATTTAAGTAAATTTAATAAATGTTATATTGTTGCTTGTGGAACAGCTTATCATTCAGGACTTGTAAGTAAAGAAATTTTAGAAAAAGCTTTAAGATTTCCGGTAATAGTTGATGTTGCTTCTGAATTTAGATATTCAGAAAGAATGATAGATGATAAAACTTTAGTTATTATCATTAGTCAATCTGGAGAAACAGCAGATACTTTAGCCGCTCTTAGAGAAGCAAAAACAAAAGGTGCAACGATTTTAAGTGTTACTAATGTTGTGGGATCTTCAATTGCTAGAGAATCTGACAATGTATTTTATACATGGGCAGGCCCAGAAATAGCTGTTGCAAGTACAAAAGGTTATACAACACAAGTTACAGCTCTCTATATGATTGCTTTAAAATTTGGCGAAATTTTAGGAACAATCTGTTCAGATGAAATTAAGAAGATTATAGCTGGTTTTAAAGAATTACCAAGCAAGATAGAACTTTTATTGAAAGACACAGAAGTTTATAAGAGAATTGCGTTAGAATTAAAGGATAAGACTACTTGTTTCTATTTAGGAAGAGGTCTTGACTATTATACTGCTATGGAAAGTGCATTGAAATTGAAAGAAATTTCATATATCTATACTGAAAGCTTTGCAGCTGGAGAATTAAAGCATGGAACAATTGCTTTAATTGAAGACGAAACACCAGTTTTTGTAATTGCTACTCAAGAAAGATTATATGAAAAAATTATTTCAAATGTAAAAGAAGTAAAAGCCAGAGGAGCAAAAGTTTATGAAATAACTCAATTAGATAATAATCTTGACGTTTCTGATGAAAGAATATTAATTCCTGGTACTATAGAAATTTTAATGCCTATAATTTCGGTTGTTGCAAGTCAACTTATCGCTTATTACGCATCATTGTCAAAGGGTAATGATGTTGATAAGCCAAGAAATTTAGCAAAATCCGTTACGGTTGAATAGAATTAAAAGGGACTAGGCTAGTCCCTTTTTTAGATTATAAAATTAGGAGAATAATATGTATAAATTAATAGCGCTTGATATGGATGGGACTACTTTTAACGAGGAACATGAAATATCAAACGAGGTTAAAGATAGTCTCTTTTATGCTATTAGCAAAGGTGTCAAAATAGCATTTATTTCAGGTAGAGAGGAATTTACTGTTAAGGAGATTTTAAAAAAATTAGAGCTTGATACTTATTATGGAGCATTAAATGGAAGTCTTATTTCCACAACGTATAGTGAAGTTCCAAAATTTGTAAAAAGTTTAGAAAAAAAGTATATTTTTGATATTTTAGATATAGTTGAAAACAATGGTTTTTCACCAATAGTGTTTTTAGAGGATCTTATATTTACAAAAGATTCTAATGATGAATATGTTGAAATTATTTCAAAATTTATTAGTCCTAAGATTCTTAGAGTGAAAGATATTAAAGAGTATATAAAAAATAACAATTTAGAAGAAAAAGTTTTAAAAATTGGAATTTGTCATGAGTATGAAGTGTTAAGAGGATTAGAAGAAAAGTTTACTGATACAATAAAAAGTGAATATACAATTTCTTTCTCACTTCCTTTTTTTGTAGAACTAATGGCAAAAGATACCGATAAAGGTTCATGTTTAAAGGAAATATGCAGATTAAATAATATAGATTTATCAGAAACTATCGCAATAGGTGATGGAGAGAATGATATACCAATGCTTAACATTTGTGGTCTTTCTGTTGCTATGGGAAATGCTATGGAAAATGTTAAGAAAAATGTTGACTATATAACAGATACTAACAAAAATGATGGAGTTGCAAAGGCTATAAGAAAATTTGTTTAGAGGGAAGTTATGAAAAAGTATTATGTTGAAAAAATAGAAAATGTTGAAATTTTCGTAAATGAAGTTATATTAAATGCTGTGAGTAACAATGCTTCAGATATACATTTTGAACCGAGGGAAGACAATTTTTATATAAGATATAGAATTGATGGAGAACTTATAGACATTTATAAGATTGAGAATACTAATGCTCCTATTATTATTTCTCGTATTAAAATTATATCAAAAATGGATATTACAATTAAGAGAATGCCACAAGATGGGAGATTAGATTTTGATTTTAATGGAAATTTAGTAGATATTAGAGTTGCTTCTGTTCCTGTAATTTTAGGCGAAAAAATTGTAATGAGAATTTTAAATGCCGGAAATTTTAGAATAGACATTGATAATCTTGGACTTTATGAAGACGAAAGAAAATTGGTTGAAAATATAATAAAAAGTCCAAATGGAGTATTAATTATAAGTGGACCAACAGGAAGCGGAAAATCATCTACATTATATTCATTTGTAAAAAAATTGCAAAATGAAAATATCAACATAATTACTTTAGAAGATCCAGTAGAAGTTAGAATTAGCGGGATAAATCAAATTAATATAAACTCAGCTTTGGGACTTGATTTTGCAACAGGACTTAGAGCTATGTTAAGACAAGACTTTGAAGTTGGTTTAGTTGGAGAAATGAGAGATAGAGAAACTGCAAATATTGCTTTAAGAGCAGGAATAACAGGACATCTAATCTTTACAACTTTGCATACAGCAGATACAGTTTCTGCTATTATAAGACTCTTAAATTTAGGGATAGAAAATTATGTTATTTCTTCGGGAGTAATAGCAATTTTATCTCAAAGACTTGTTAGAAGGCTTTGTCCTAAATGTAAGATAAAAAGAGAATTAACTATTTTCGAAAAGGAAATATATAAAAAGAATAATCTTAATATACCTGAGTTTGTCTATGAAAAATGTGGTTGTGAACATTGTAACGGAGGATATTTAGGTAGAACTTTAATTTTAGAATCTTTAATCTTAGATGATGAAATAAAAGAGATAATAAATGAAAATTGCAACAGTGTAAGACTTTATGAATACTTTAGAAAAAATGGAAATGAAAGTTTATATAAAAATGGTCTTAGAAAAATTGCAGATGGAATAACAAGTTTTGAAGAGGTTAATAAGATTTTGTTTTCATTAGGAGAATTTGAAAATGAGCTTTAAAGAAAAGTTTTTTAATATTTTAAATATGGAAATAGGAAATAAGCTTAATTTATTAGATTTAAGTATTTCTTTAAAAGAAGCAGGACTTTTATTAAAATCAAATATTAATACTGCAGAAACAATTAATTTGCTTTCAAAAACTTCTCCAAATAAGAATTTAAAGAAGATTTTTTCTGAAGTTTATGAATTTTTGTTGCAAGGAAATGATTTATATAATTCATTTTTAAAAATTAATAAATTTGATAATTTATTTTTAGCTTTAATAAAATCAGGAGAAAGTTCAGAACGACTTGCAGAAGTGTTTTTATACCTTTCATCTTATTACGAAAAAAAATATAAACTTAAACAAAAATTAATTAGTATATTAACATATCCTATTATTTTATTATCTGTTACAATTGTAGTTTTAATTTTTCTTTTAAACAATGTAATACCTGTATTTTTAGATATTTTTGAAGATAGTAATATTGAATTACCATTGATTACGAAGTGGTTAATTTCTAGTATGAATTTTATAGAAAATAATTATCTTTATGTAATCTTAGGTGTTTTAATTATATATGTTTTTTTAAAAATAATTTTTAAAAAGTATAAAGTAAGAAGATTTTATGGAAAGTTACTTTTTAAAATTCCTTATATAAAAACACATTATCAAAATTATATAACTTCTATAATCGCAAAGAATTTTACTATTTTATTAAATGGAAATATCAGTATAGTAGATAGTTTAGAGATAATAAAAAATTCTACTGGAAATGTATTTATACAAGAACATTTAGCAAATGCGATTACAGAAATAAAAGGTGGAAAATTAATTTCAAAATCTTTGGAAAATAATATTATTTTTAATTCTGCTTTTATCAATATGATTGCAATAGGTGAGAGCAGTGAAAATTTAGTTGAAATACTAGAGAGTGCAACAGAATACTATGATTCCAAGATAAATTATTCTGTTGATAAGATATTACAATATCTGCAACCAGTAATAATTATAATTATAGCTTCATTTGTGGCTTTTATAGTATTTGCAATAGCAATTCCAATATTTGATTTATCAAATGGAATAAGTATAGAATAATATATATCAAAATAAAAAGTCCGTATTATACGGACTTCTTCTATTTTATATTTATATTCAATTCTAATCCAGGAACTGTTTTATCTATTTCTTCAATGTAAAGGTCAGGTAATTTTAACCTAATATCTGTTACATCTTCAATATTTGATTTTTCAACAATAAATACTAAGTCCCTTTCTACTATTGCTCCACTTAAAATTTTATAAGTATCAGTTTCATCAGAAAAATATTTATCAGCATTTAACTGTTCTTTTGTATTTAATAGAGATATTGCTAGTGAAGAAGCGTATTCATAATCATATTTGCTTAAATTTTCTATTTCTAGTGGCAATGAAATGAAAGTATATTCTGTATTTAATTTAAGTTTGTTATCACCATTAAATTCATTAATTTCTTTAAGCGTTTGTTCGTTTGTAATTTTAAATTTACCAGTAACGATTTTGAAACATCTTACAAACATATCTTCATTTTCAGACTCTATTGATATATTCTTTCTATAATCTCTTCTTATAAAAATACCTGAATCTTCGAATTCCTCAAAATCTTTATCAGGTTCTTCGCTTTCATCATCATCTTTATCTAATTCAGGTAATTCTTCTTTTTTAATTTCTTCTTGTTTATTTGTAGTTGTTTCAGTTGTCTGTTTAGTGTTAGGTTTACCATCCTCTTTTTTATCTGAACAACTTACTAATAATAGACTTGCTATTAATAAGGCTAAAAATTTCTTTTTCATAAAAACTCCTATAGATACAAAATTAGTGTATTTAATATAATTTAAATATATTAAATACTATTATAAACTATTATATAAATTTTTCAATAGTAGAGTAAAAATATAACATCAATTTTTGTATTTTAACTCTTATCTTTAATGATAATCATTCTTTTTAATAATAAATATCGATAAGAAAAATATAATATTTTAGTTGATACTAAATTTAATAATCTTTTTTTCTATTTAAGTGCTTTAGTTCTTCACATTTCATACAATATATGATACAATATAATGGAGAAAGTTTTGGAGGAAATGAGTTGAGTAGAGAAAAGATATATGTGAAAAACCATTATAGATATG
>ERZ1674045.176-NODE-176-length-21235-cov-10.584372_pt1 | contig 21235 bp, 12 predicted proteins | sample MGYA00581131_ERZ1674045 | MGnify/ENA primary metagenome ERZ1674045 (study PRJEB41354, sample SAMEA4873299) | human saliva metagenome | biome: human-associated habitat [ENVO:00009003]; feature: mouth environment [ENVO:08000002]; material: saliva material...
TCCGCATAGAAGGCAGCAAGCTCAGGGACCTTGATGAAGGTGCGGAAGCGCTCTTTCTGGATGATCTCGTTAGTGATGGAGAACTCGTAGTCTGTGCTCTTTTGGGCAAAGACGGCAGCCCAGGCATCAAAGCTGTTGATGCCTTGTTTCTCGAGGGCTTGTGGGCGTAGATACTTGAAGAGTAGATAGAGCTCGGTCAAACTATTGGAGATTGTAGTGCCGCTGAGGAAGGTTGCTCCTAGATCTTTCTCTGAGCGCTCTTGGATGGTCCTAATGGCAAAGAGCAAGTTGAGCGCTCGTTGTGAGCCATCAGGGTTCCCTAGACCCGATACGCGGTCGTGGCGGGTATTGAACATGAGGTTCTTGAATTGGTGTGACTCATCGACGAAGAGGTGATCTATGCCCATCATCTTGAAGTCCACGGCGTCATCCTTACGCTCGGAGATGCTGTCTTGGATGTCGTGTAGCTTGGCCTCAAGTGTTTGCTTGCGCTTCTCAAGTCCTTTGAGCATCCCGCGGGAGATGTCTTTGCCTTCTCTTCGGAGGACATTGAGGTTCTCTTCCACGGAGTCCATCTCCTTTTGTAGGATGGCTTGTTGTATCTCGAGGGCCTGAGGGATCATCCCGAACTGCTCGTGCGTCAGGATGATGCAATCCCAGTCGTTGTTCTTGATGTCGGCAAAGATGCGCTGGCGGTTCTGCTTGGTGAAATCATCCTTGCCAGGGTAGAGTATCCGCGCATTAGGATAGGCCTTGCGGAAGGTGTCAGCGATATCAAAGACGTTGGCTTTGAGTCCTATGATCATGGGCTTGTTTGCCTGTCCGAGTCGCTTCATCTCATAGGCCGCGGTACACATGATAAGCGTCTTCCCTGCCCCTACTTCATGGTCACAGATCCCCCCACCATTGGTTTTCAGCATCCATACGGCATCTTTCTGACTTTTGTATAGGTCAGGGATGCCGAGTCGCTTGAGGTCTAGGTCGGGGAAGCTCTGATGCGCTCCGTCGAAATTGGGGCGCACGAAGCAATTGAAGAGTTCGTTGTAGCGATCGGTGAGCTGCTCTTTGAATGTCTCGGGGCGTCTTGTGAGCCAATCGACAAAGGCTTGTCTAATCTCCTCGATCTTGTTGTTAGCTTGCTGGATTTTCTCGCCATCACGCACCTTGATGGACTTCGTTTCTCCCGAGGAGGGATCGATGATCTCCTTGCTCTTGTTAATGTCGGGAATGGTATTATGCAGAGCATGCTTCAGTAGGTGTAGCCCATCGTATCGACGGAACTCCCCTTGTACGGCGTATTTATGCCAGATGTTACCATTCTTCCGATCACAAGTGATGGTATACTCATCCATGTTGGCGTGATACGCCACACGGATATCTGTGCCGAAGAAGTCGGAGGCAAACTCACCGTACACCGCTGCTGGGATCCAGCGTTCCCCGAGGTTGAAGTCCAGTTCGACAAAGGGTATAGGCGTTGGGCGTGCTGCCATAAGAGCTGCCAAGCTCTGTTTCCCTTCCTCGTGGTCGGGGTGGTCAAGTAGCCAAGAGGCAAGCCTATCAGCTTTCTCGATAACGTTGCCCGAGATGAACTTATCGGCTACCTCATAGCCACCTGCCTCAGGATTGTAGTAGATACGTCCCTCGAGGGCAGAGATGATGTCGTTCTCCTCTATCTCGGGAAGTAGCGAAGCCATGTAGGAGAGCTCCACACTTCCGTACTTGTTGAGCGAGGCTCCTAGAGCTTCGAGCGGGTCGGAAGCGATTGAGAGTTCGGCGGAGGAGAAGGCTGTGGGATGATCGAAGATATCCGCTTTGACGAAGTGTCCATCGATAGAGCGCTCAAGAAAGAGCATCTCCATCCCCGTGGCATCCATCTTAATGATGTCCGTATTGGCTTTCTTGTTCAGCTCTCCCCAGCGAGCGACATAGGCATCGTAGAGCCGGTTGAGCTTCTCCCGTTCCTCTTTGTCCTCGGCATGGTTGGTGGCCTCATAGTCATAGAGCCGGTGGTAGCTCTCGCGGATCTCTATGTAGGCTCTTAAGCGAGTAAGCTGAGCGAGGGGGAGATCCATGGGGTGAAAGGTTGGTCGCCTCTTGAGATCGGATAGGTAGCCTACCTGTCCTTTCTGCGCGACGATAGAGCCATCGCGAAGATGGCTGTCAGGGGCGGAGAGGAAGGGGCGAGGAGATGTGTCAAAGACCTCCCGATACTCGGTTGTGGGGACCACCTGGCCTTGTCCTGCTTCATCTGTGAAGTCGAAGAGAGAAGCCCCTTGGATCGTATCGCGAGCAGGCTGCTTACGTCTGCGAGGTGTTTGGGGCTTAGTTTCCGTATGAGCCTTCTGTGAGGAGGGGCTATGCTTGGGGGTATTAGCCTTGAGTTCGGCACTCACCCGCTCTACTTCTTGGGTCCAGAGGGTATATTCTTCTGGCGCAAAGAGTAGCTCCTCCTGCTCGTGGCTTGCCTGCATGATGGGGTGATGATCGTCATCGAAGTACACGGTCTGCCCATTCATCTCTCGGGGAGCTTCCATGTCGGGTCGTCGCTCAGGCTCTTCATACTGACGAAACAGGGTGAGTGCAGGGACTCCCTCAGGAGCAATTTCTTCGTTAGGGAGCGCCCTTTGTCCCTTGTCTAGCTCCTCTGTCGGGTTCTCTTCAGCCTGTAGAGCTTCCTTTGTGAAGTGCCCTTGTACGAGCTCTTCAAGCTCTTCTATCTGATGGAGCTTAGTGGGAGAGAAGTAGAGGTCTCGTTCGATGCGTAGCCCTCTTACCCTGACCTCTTCCATCTCATCGAGTGAGATGTTCCCGAGCTCCCATCCATAGCCCATAGTAACTGCCCCAAAGCCGATACGCTCTTTCGGGTCGTACTCCAGGAGGTAGGCGGTGTAAGCTCCAGCGGGGAAGAAGTAGCGAGCATAGGCGGTACGATCACCGAGGAGCTCGTTTTCTGTACTGTAGAGCTGGGGGAGGCTCTTCTCGATGGCCTTAGGCATCAGCTTAAAGGCATCGTCTCTCTCTTTGTCTTTCTTCTGAGCCTCCTTCTGGGATGACCCTACGGTCACTCCGAGAGCAAGGAGCTTCTTCTCGGCTTCAGCTTGGCGTTCTTCTTCTGTCGTTGCGACTCCTGTGTTGTAGAGCTTTCGGTCAAAGTGATGCGCTACATCTTGAGTAAGCTGTATCCGCAGGCTGTCAGCCATCTCGTCCATACCTCCATTGAATTGGTATACCCAGGCAGCTTTCCCGTAGGGATTGGTTCCCATGGTTCGCTCGGTGGCAATCGTATGCGAGCGGACCTCTTCCCATGGGCTCTCAAAAAGTGAGTTGTGGGTAAAGGCTATGGAGAAGCCATCGCCACTGGGCACGGCTGCGGTGCGTACGAAGCGCTCTTCTTCGCCTGGTGTTATCCCCTTGCCCGTTTGCTTTTGCAGGACGATGAGGTCGCTACCGACTTCGGTCCCCGCGCGCTCTGAGAACATACCCGAGGGTAGGCGAATGGCCGAGATGAGCCGGCTCTGCTCCATCAGATAGCGTCGGAAGATCTCGTTGTAGGGGGAGTCAAGTAACCCCTGCGATGTGATGAACGCCAGGACGCCACCCTCTCGTAGGCTATCCAGCCCCTTGATGAAGAAGTAATTATGGATGGTGCGTGTCGCTTCCCGCTTGATGCTATCTTTCCCTTTGGAGTAGGCTCGATCATAGACCATAAAGTCACCGAAGGGGATGTTGCTTGTGATGAGGTCATACCGGTCCGCTTCAGCAAGCTCGCCGAGGGATTCGAAGGGTGCTTGGCGAACTGTGACTTTGCTCTCTCCAAGGGGATGGAGTGCTTGGGCTATCCGAGCCGTGAGTAAGTCCTTCTCGAGTGCGTCGACACGGCGAGCATAAGGAGCAAAGGTATCGGCAAAGGCTCCTATCCCAGATGATGGATCCAGACAAGAGTGAAACTCCACTCCGGTCTCAGCTAAGGCTGTAGCGATGGCGGAGACTATGCGCGTGTCGGTATAGAAGGAGGTCAAGACACTAGCCTTGATACTCTCCCAGTAACGTTTGGCGATCAGAGCATCGGGAGCTTCTCGGTAGATGAGCTGCTTCAAGGTGCAGGTGGGCTTGAAGAGCTCTTGCTCGGACTTTGCCCAGTAGCGAATATCCTCGGGCTGTTCGGTGCGATTCAGTACGCATTTGAGCCCTCCGAAGCCTTGGTATGCGGCTAGTATGATCCGCTCTTCTTCGGTAGCTAGCCTTTGCTCTTTCTCGAGGCGAAGGATGATACGGATCGCTTGGGTATTGGCCGCAAGTACGGCTTTCTTGTTGTAAGGCATAGCTGAGTTTATGCTTCTGGGAGGTGTGTTCCAGAGGTCGTTTGAAAAGGTGCTAATGTCCCGCTGAAAAGAGGCTAATCTTTTGCCCTAAAGATTAGCCTCTTTTTCTCGGTCTATAAGGCGCTTTCCTGAGGATGGTTAGCGTCTTCTGTAAGGTTGGCTATTGGAGTCGAATTCAAAGCCCGTTGAGCCGTCCCCTCGGAGGGTGATGTGGGCGTTGAACTTCTTGCCCGCTTTGTTCTGAAAGCCTTTGATGAGGCAGGTCCGTCTACTGATAAGGAGCTCCTTGATGTGTGCTTCTGTGAGCTTTACCCCGCAGATCTCACGGAAGATGTGGAAGTCACACGTCTCGTTGCGGCACTTGACGATCTTGGCAAAGATGCCCACAGTGTCCTGAGCGCAGAGCGGGCAGCGGTAGGAGGGATAGGCTGGAGCTTCAGCCTGCAGGGCGAGGAGCTTGTGGCAGATGTCTGTGGTGTAGCTTCTGATCCGGAGAGCGAAGTCCTCGGCAGAAGCCTTCCCTGCTTCTATAGCTGAGAGGGTGAGCTCCCAGTTGGCCGTGAGTTCGGCATTGGCTAGTTCCTGGTCCTTGACGAGCTGATAGACGGACAGCCCTTTCTCGGTGGGGATGAGCGTCTTCTTTTCCCGGCGGATGAGTTCGCGTAGGATGAGTGTCTCAATGATGCTTGCGCGGGTAGCGGGTGTCCCGAGCCCGCACTCGGCAATCGCCTTGCGACTCTCAGCATCGGTCAGCTCCCGCCCAGCATGCTCCATGGCGGAGAGCAGGGAGGCTTCGGTAAACAAAGGTTTGGGCTTGGTCTGATGCTCCGTGATCTCAGTGTGACGAAGGGGTAAGTGCTCCCCTTCGGTGAGCGTGGGGAGTTGTTCGAGGAGCTCTTCCTCGTCGTCTGTCGCCTCCACTTTGTCCTTTCCTCCGTCTTGCGAATAAGCTCTCCAGCCCAGCGACAGTCTACGTGTAGCCCGCCAGCTGTAGCGGCAGGTCCCGTCGCTCAGCTCCGCCTGCATACGCTCTTCTTCGCTGTTGGGAGCAAAGGCTTCGATGAAACGGCTGAGGATCATCTGATAGAGCATTGTCTCTTCTGGAGATAGTCCCTCGGGGGACTCACCTGTTGGGAGGAGTGCATGATGGTCGGTCACCCGATGATTGTCGACAGCGTGCCGATTAAGCGGTTGGCTAAGAGTGATACCTAGCTGATGGAGTAGGGTGGGGATCGTCTCGAAGACATCTTCGCTGATGTAGCGACTCCCGGTGCGTGGGTAGCTTATGATCTTCTTCTCATAAAGTGCTTGGGCTAGCGAGAGGATCTTGTCGGCCGAAAAGCCGTGCTTGCGGTTGGCCTCTTTCTGAAGCGTGGTGAGGTCAAAGAGGAGCGGAGGTGGGGTCTCGGTGCACTTTCTCTCGATCGATAGAATCTTCAGATGTGACTGACCACTTAGCTCGCTTAGGGCGTTTTGTGCTACATGCTTCTCCTCGAAGCGCTCTTGGCAAAGCGCCTTGAGGAGGATGCCGTCTTGCTCAATTGTGGCATGGAGCATCCAATAGGGGCGGGATGAAAAGCCTTGATGCTCTAAGAAGCGACGACATACTAGGGCGAGTGTCGGGGTCTGTACACGCCCCAGCGAATAGGCTCCACGGCGAGCTATCGAGAGTGCTCGGCTGGCATTGATGCCGACCAGCCAGTCGGCCTCGCTACGAGCTTTGCCTGCTAGGTAGAGTGCATCATACTGCTCCCCAGGTTTGAGCTTTGCGAGTCCCTCCCGAATTGCCTTGTCGGTGAGGGAGGAGATCCATAGCCGTTGGAAGGGCTTTCGGCAGGCGAGGTAGGTGTAGATGTAGCGGAAGATGAGCTCTCCTTCTCTTCCTGCATCGGTAGCGACGATGATCTGCTCGGCACGCTCGAAGCAGGATCGGATCACCTTCAGCTGTTTGAGGGCTGTCGGGTCGTCTTCGAAGGATTTCTCTTTGCGGATTTGTCGAACGATGAGCTGAAAGGGCTGAGGGAGGATGGGGAGTTCGTCGGCCTTGTATGTCCCGAGTCCGTAGTGTTCGGGCAGGGCTAGGGTGATGAGGTGACCGAATGCCCAAGTGACGAGGTAGCCCTTACCCTCAATGAAGCCGTCTTGTGGGTGTGTAGCCCCTATGATGCGTGCAATGTCACGTGCTACAGAGGGCTTTTCTGCGATGATACAGGTCGTCATGGTCTTGTGTCTTTGACTTAAAGCTTATGTCCACGACGAGCCTTACGCTCTTGCTTCTGCTTCTGATCGGCTGTGGGCTCTGTTTGCTCAGACTTGAGTGGCTCTTTGAGGTGCTTGGTCGCTTCGTTGGTTTTGCCTTCGTTGTTCACTGCTACCTGGGTCTTGTGTCCTTCGGCCACGGCTTCTACCTCCTGTTTTCCTTGCTTCTTCTCGGGGTTGTACTTGAAGAAGCGGGGGCGGTTCTGTTCCTTATCCATACGGACGTAGGCGTTGAAGTGCTTGCCCTCCTTGTCGACCATGTTCTTGAGGTAGAGGGTGCGTCCCGAGTCAAGAGCCTCGCGCTGCTTCTCGGTCAACTCAAGCCCACAGAGTTTACGGGGAGCGCCCTGGCTTTGCCCTGGGTAGAGAGACTGCTCCTGACGCTCCCGGAGAATCTTGCTGTCGCCGAAGATGAACTCGATGCCCTTCTTATCGGCATTGACTTGAAGCGTAGCGTCGAAGGGCTTGCCATTCTTGGAGGTCATGCCCTCTACTTTAACCGCCTTACCCTCTACAAGGTCTTTGTACTGCTGGTCAGAGAGCATCACTCCTTTGATCTCCTTGGGGATGGATACTCGGTCAGCACGTAGGGCGAGCAGCTCGTTGGTCTGTGGGTCGATGGATACGTAAGCGTCGAAGAGTTCTCCCTGCTTGGTGACGACTTCGATGGTCTTGCCTAGGTTGCCCGTCTTGAGGAGCTGTGCCTTGTCTTCGGGGCTGAACTTGTAGCCCATGTAAGGGAAGTCAAGCTGGGGTTCCTTGCGCATGGCATGAACAGCAAGTCCGATGTTACCATTGTCGTCGGTGCGGAACGCTAGGCGTGCCTCGGTGTAGATCGAGCTGTTGCCGTAGGGTACTGCGATGGGGAGGAGGTCACTCTTCTGCCAGGAGAGCATCTTCTCTAGCGCTCCACTGGCTTCGAGCTTCTCGCGACTGAGGCCGAGGTCTTCAAGCATACGCCAGTCGATCTGTTCGGGATCAATGGCAGTGGTGCGCTTCTGCATGGGAAGGAAGTCCTCAAAGGACACTTGCTGTGATTTGATGAGCTCTTCGGAGGCAGGATGGTGCCGATTCTGCAAGGAGGAGCGAAGGCTCTCTACGCCTTGCTCGACGTTGCTTGCAAGGACCTTGTACAGTCCGAAGCGAGTCGGGTCGTTGAACTGCTTGAGGAAGTTCTTCATGAAGTTCTTCAGCAGCCCGTCTTGGTTATTGAACTTGAGGAAGCTACTCTGATTGGTGGCCTCGGCGGAGGTCGTCTTGAGCTCTCCCTCTTCGTTGATGTCCGAGATGATGGAGAGTTTGCCTACCTCGGATGCATTCTGGACCTCTGTGCGGTCCTCTAGGACTAGTACGTAGTCCTCCATGTGATTGTTGTCCATAATGATGCCAAATGTCTGATATAAAGTGTCCTGTAGGGCAAATATAGGGGTAGGAATAATCTCTCCGAGAAGGTCGGGATGGAGGAAGAAAAGTGAGGAAAAGACGGGAAGGTGTAAAAGGCCTAAGAGAAATGCTTGTCTACTTGGCTGGCAATCGCTATATTTACACATACGCGCTATGTATAAGCGATTTGCAGATGCACTAATAAGTTAGGAATGAGTTATTTGAAACTCCCTTTAGATCTCTCTTCAGCCCTCGTTGGCACGCTCCAACGTTGTTCCTTGGTAGAGTCTGTTGCTCAGCAGCTGATGCTTCTAATCGTCTCTCATCCTGGGGAGGTGCTGGGACACGGAAGCTCGTCGGGTGCGCAAAGGCAGGCACTATCGCTACGGGTACAAAAAGTACGTGTTGACCGATGGGCAAGGGTTGGTGGAGAGCGTAATTACCACGCCCGCCAATTGTGCCGATACGGTGGTATTGCCCGAGCTGATAGAGAAGGCTGAGCCCATGCAGAGCGTTAGTGTCCTTGCTGATAAAGGTTATTGTAGCAAGAAGAACTCGGCTTATCTCCTTGAGCGTGGCTTGATTGATCGAATTGTGCTCAATTAATAGATACGTAACCAAAGCATGGTTATGATTTCTATGTTGTTGATTACTAGTGACTCTTGCTTTTTAGTGGCTGTGATTAGTTGTGCATATTTCTTACTTAGAAATATTGCTATATTTGTAGTGAGTTTGGGCTGTGTCCTTGAGTTATATGCTCCTTTGGTTTAGAGATCTCTGTGAACTCTACGTTAAGTGGCTTATATGGGTTTGAGGCAGTACCCGACTTAAGGTAATATTGCCGAACGACCTGTAACAAGAGAGGCATTAACAATAATTGGTTAGTCTTATGAAGATTGAGAAGTTAACTAAGCGAGTCATCTTAGATCTATCTAAGAGTGACATTCAACAGCTCAGAGGTGGGCTGGCTGAGCAGTCAGAAGCTAGATGTAAAACCATTGCCCATGACACCCATGTGAACAGGTGCTTCACAAGGAATTGCTGTAGGAAAATAAGCGAACAAGAGATGGAGTAGGTGTTAGACTGAAAACTCTTGAGAGGGATAATGTTTCCTCTTAATTTACTCGGGGGGGGGAGAACTACTTGCTGTGTCTTACTTTGGAGTTGATAATTAATCAGATAAGCTTAGCTCCGTTAGTATAACTCATAAAATAGTTCTCCCTAACCCTTGTAATGTTGAAGTGGAGATTTAGATAAATAAGTTTCTTATCTTATGTGTGTCCCGTGTTTTGGTCTTAGTAAAGAAGAGGTATCTTGATGTAGATTTTGTAATTGGAAATAAATTAGTTCGATTCATCGTATGAGACTGCAACTGGCGTTTTTCTTGGGAGGACTCCTCTCGTTATATACATCTTCTCCTTCGCTCTTAGCTCAGACTAAAGAGATCGTGTCACAATCCCAATTGCTAATGGTTTCGGGGAAAGTTCAAGATATTAGTGGACAGGGAATCCCAAACTGTGGAGTTGCTCTTTGGAGGCGTGTTGATTCAACTCTTGTATCTGCTTGTTTGTCAGATGTTGATGGGGCGTTTTCCTTCCTAAATCTTCCTGCGGCAGACTATATCCTTCGGATTGGGAATATGCTTTATGAAAATAAGGTGATTGATATAAGTCTTTCCAGTCAAAATCTGGCTCTTTCTCCAATTGTATTGCAAGAGCATGCGCAGGAACTGCATGGGGTGACTGTTTTAGCTAAACGCCCCTTAATTAAGCTTCAGCCAGGTCAAGTTAGTTATGCCGTCTCATCTGATCCTTGGGCTAAAAACTTATCATTATATCAAGTGCTTCAGAGAATTCCGATGGTAACTCTCTCTAATGGAGGCGTTTTGATTAAAGGGAGTATAGCACCAACTTACTTTATTAATAATGTGCCAGCTCCGCTTTTGAATAATAATACTCTGGAAGGACTTAAGTCTATAAAAGCAGATCAAGTTCAAGAAATACAGATTATTACAGAACCAGGGGTTCAATACGATGGGACATTCTCAGGAGGAGTTATTAATATTGTAATGAAGCGGCAGTTCAAGTCGCAACTAACGGGAAGTTTAGGTACTACAATTAATACCCGAAATCAATATGGTGGTGTCGGCTCTGTGGCTTTTCAACTCGGAAATGTTTCTTTCCAGGGTAGCCTGACTTATTCAAATCAAATCGGATGTACAGAGCGATGGGAGGTGAATCGTGTTGCGCCTCAGAATATTCAATATCATTCTTTCTTACAAGAGAAGGAAAGAGAGTATTATAAAAATCAAAATATAGTTTCCTCATTATTGTTGTCTTGGAGTTCAGGATCGAGTGACCTGCTGAATATGGGCTTGAACTATTTGGAGGCAGACACTCGCGGGACAGGTAGACAGACCCATTCTATGTATGCTCAAACTGGTGCACTCAATTATAAGTTTAGTGTAGCAGAGTTAAGTAAGACAATATATAGAAATCTTAATTTTACTTCAAGTTATCAGCATAAGTGGGATAAGCGAGCCATTTTGCTTCTTATGTATCAGTATACTGATCTGCCCAAGATCCTAGATGATAGCTATTTGATTGGGCAGGCTATTAATTATTCGGGGAGGAGCCAAAGAATGAGGCAGACGACTCACAATGGGGAGCATACTTTGCAGGTGGATTTCAGTTATGCTCTGAAAACTGTGCATAAGTTTAATGGAGGAATTAAAGGTGTCTTCCGAGTAAATAGTAACGAGTCGGAGCTTAGAATTCAGGATGTTAATGCCTCTTGGGCAAAGCAGCTGAATTTAGACGATCTTTTTTTCCACAACCAGTATGTATTTGGCTTATATGGTGAATATCAGTTGAATACAGAACGATGGGAAGCTAAAATTGGCGCTCGTAATGAATTGACGCAAGAGAGAATCTCTTATGAGCTACAGCCTCAAGGAAACTTTAAAACAAATTTTGATGACTGGCTTTTCTCGACCAAAATCGCCTATAAATTGCCTCCGTATAGTCATCTGAGTTTGCATTATCGGAGTAGTATTACACGACCTAGTATCCGTCATCTCAATCCGAGGATAAGCTTGCAAGATCCATCTTATGTGTATTATGGTAACCCTTCTCTTCGATCCGAGAAGCATCATAGTTGGAATGCAGAATGGTCATACTCAAAGGGGATGGCTTTCCTCAATTTGACAGCAACATGTCGCTATAGCTTTAATGCTATTCAAATGGACTATGGTGTGCGCCCAGATGGCGTCCTGTATCACAGTTTTAATAATGATGGGAAATACCGGGAATTGGGCATTTCAAGCTCTTTTTCCTATCCGTTTACCCAGTTTATAACAGGCTCGTTTGATGCGTATGTGAGTAATGATTTTATTGGGGGGACACTTAATGGAAAGACTACTTCTTCCCGTGGTTGGACAGGAGGGGGCTCCTTGTCCATTAATTTAACTCTGCCCAAGGATTATTTTGTTACCCTTTATGGGGGCTATAGTTTCCCAAGTATTACTTTAGGTGGCACAGGATATAATTTTTACCATTGCGGTGGTACAATATCTAAGAGCTTCTTAGGTGACCATCTTGATATATCCTTGACTGCTCTAGATTTCCTGTGGAACTCAAAAAATTATAGACGTACACATAAAACATTAGATTTCTATGGAGCATCCTCATATAGAGACTATGGCTTTTTGCTGGAACTAGGTGCTACCTATCGTTTTAGTCTTCAAGAAATCAAGATAAAGAAGGCTGCGAAAAAGATCCAAAATAGTGATGTGGCCGTATTTAGTAACTAGTAGTGTGTTTTTATTTCTTGATCAGTATTATCTAAAAAAGCCAGTATGTGGTCACCAATTGTAAGCTCGGAATTGTATTATAATCGGGTTAAACATTTAGTAGATGACTTATATGAAAAAGTTAAAGAGCAAGTTCTCCTTCGCGATGACTTTTCGTTATATTTCGGGGCTGGGGGCTTGTGCCTTTTTCTTGCACACTATCGAAAGGTCTACAAGAGTAACAGCCAATTATTTAAGGAGGATCCTTCTACACATAGAATTCTTGAGCACTTACTGGAGAGCTCATTCGAGTTTTCTACAGATTATGCAACTGACCTGACACGTTATGCCGAGTTGGGGGCCTTAATTGTTTACCTAGATAAGCATGAATTATTTGAAATAGATATAGAAAATGTTTGTAGTGATCTTGATAGGACTCTTATCAAGCTAGTTCCGGCCTTGTCTGAGGGTTACTCCTTTGATCTGTTGGGGGGCGTGGTTTCGATAGGGCTGTACTATCATTTGAGGTTGCCCTCAAATATAGACCACTTTCATAACATCCTATCGAGCATTGTCGATAGACTATATTCTGCAGCAATCAGACGGGATGGAATGATTATGTGGCCCTCTATTATAGAGATTGGTTCAAACTCCATTGGGTTTAATTTGGGGCTAGCACATGGTATTCCTGGAATTGTACTCTTTTTGAGGAAGATGTTCATCGACAATATTTCTGTAGAGAAAACGAGAGAACTCATTAACGGAGCGGTACGTTTTTTACTTTCTCAAATGCATTTCCCCTCCCCCCAGGGTGGGGCCGTCTTTTATGATGTGTGTGATTTAGAATATAATGGTGAAGATTCGAGGCTATCATGGTGTTACGGAGATTTAGGTATTGCGTATGCCTTTGTATTACTTTCTCAAACTGAAGGTCTAGATTGTTGCGAGTTGAAAGATGTCGGCTTGAGAATTTTTAGGTCTACGACTCATAGGGTGACTCTTCGGGATGCAAGGGTGTGCGATGCTGGGTTATGCCATGGGTGTTTTGGTATTTCGCATATATATAATCGAGCATTCCATTTAGTTGGAGAGCCGTTCTTGCTCGATATGGCTGTATATTGGTTTCAAGAGGGACTCAAAATGTCAAATAATACTCGTCAAGACTATGGCGGTTTTTTGCTAAAATGGTTTAGTGATGATGATGACCCTAAGTCTGTAGACGGTTATAATTTGTCATTCCAGACTGGAATTGCAGGGATTGGCCTTGCGTTATTGGCTGGTATTGAGCCTGAGATTCCTAGTTGGGATTATTTTTTATTGCTAAGCTAGCTATATGGAAGGGTATTATTTTCTTGATGATCTCATTGTGCGTTGTCCTGCTAAACCCGTAGGTCTATATATAGATTATTGCTCTGATCCAATCAATGCTGTGTTTCAGGATCCCAATCTTGAACAAGCCATTTTGCTGGCATCTCCATCGTTGCATTACGATCTTTGTCGGTATTCCTTGCTGGACTCTAAACGGCAAGTGAAATGTAGAAATGCTGTTATGCGATATTTGGCTAGATTGTCTCACCGTTGCACTCCTTTTGGTCTATTTTCAGGTGTGACATCCGTAAAGCAGGGCAGGAACTCTACTATTACATTACTCCCCCAGGTGGTAGCTGGTGCCTACCTTCAGATCCCCCATATACTGAAGATCGCTGACCACTTTATGAGAGATGATGTAGTTAAAAGATTGGTTCGTTACTATCCCAATCCCATGATGTACCACCTCTCTAATGAGTATAAGTTTGTAGAACTTCTTCCCAATGGTTTTGATATTAAATATCGGTTTTCGTCTGTTGAGAGAAGTCCACTGATTGACTTGCTTCTATCTACTTCTACAGAAGGAGCCTCTTGGGATGAATTGATTTCGAAACTTTATATTTTGGGTTACTCTTATGATGAGGCAGAGGCACTAGTTTCTGAGCTTGTGGATAATCAGATGCTACTTTCTGAGCTATCTGTCAATCTTACAGGCGAGATGTATCTTGATAGATTATCTAATTTTTTGATCAGTAATGGGATAATGTCAAATTCATCTGAGGTGCTTCAATATATAGTATTACAGTTAGATCAGATCTCTTGCAAAGGCAAGATCACAAGGCCACTATTAAAACATGTTGAAGATGCACTTTCTTTACTCGTTGGACCTATAGGTGATTCTTCTATTTCACCTGTATGTATTGACCTCAGTCTCATTGTGTCTAGTGCTTCTACGATTAGTCGTAGAGTTCTAAAAGAGCTTGAAAGAACCCTGTCATTCTTGACCCGAGCAATACACTCATCTGAAAACCAGAATTTAGAAAAATTTAAGGAGGTCTTTATGGAAGTCTATGGAGATAATGAGGTTGCTCTTTGCCGAGTGTTGGATCCAGAGACGGGAATTGGCTATCCTGTGTTCACAAATTTGTTACTTAATACAACAGATTTCTTATCGGGATTTGCTCTTCCTAGAAGAGCTTCCAAGGAAATAGAGTTGGATCCAATTGAAGAGGTTATTCTTGAAAAAATTTTGTCTTCTGTTGGTAATACTACGGAAATTGAGCTTGCTGAGGCTGATTTCCCGAATTTGAGAGGTGAAGACACGAACGCTTTGCCTGCATCAATCTTTGTTCTCTTTGAGGTGATTTCAGACGAAGCTACTACTCCACCAGTAGTTCGACTAATATCTGCAGGGGATAACTATTCTTGTAATCTTTTAGCTCGATTTACAGCTAGAAATGAGGAGCTTTCAGATATCTGTAGGTTAACACTATCTAGTGATTTACAGGGTGCATCACCCAGCTCTCAAATAGTTGCTCAAATTACACATTTACCCAAGTCTAGAGCTGGAAATGTTATGCAGCATCCGCATCTTTTTGAATACGAGATTCCTATTGGCTCCCTTTCGACATTACCTAGAGACAAAGTCCTAAACTACGAGGATTTACTAGTCTCGGTTCGAAATGGGGATATTGTTCTTCGATCTTTATCTTTAGATAAAGAAATACTCCCTTCATTAGCCAATGCGTATGATTATTCGACTTCTTCTATGCCTGTTTATAGATTTTTGTGTGACCTGCAAAGTCAAAGCTATCATGGTGCGCTACATTTATCGCTCCATGGGCTCCGTGGTGTGCTTAGGTATATACCCCGAGTTCGCTATCGTAATACGATACTATCTCCATCTACATGGAGAGTTGCTTCTTCGAAGTTTTCACTAGTAAATCTTGATGATGATGATAATGAATTGGTCGGGCGTATGCATACTATATTTAGCTGTTTAGGTATTCCGCCTAAAGTTTATATCGAAGATGGTGATAATCGTCTATATGTTGATATTACGTCGCCCAGCTCAATAAGAGCATCGCTCTCTATTATTACAGGTGATAAAGATGTGTTCTTTACGGAAGTTTTATATTCAGAGGAGACCGCTGTGGTTCGAGACCAGTATGGGAATGGATATGCCAATGAGTGTGTTGCATTCTTCTTAAAAAAGGCATCTAATGAATAATATGAGAATAACCCATTTTTTCCCAGGCGGAGAATGGCTTTACCTTGAGGTGTCGGCAAATTGGCATATCTTGGACATTATCATATCAAATTTTTGGTCAGACTATGTTGATGATATGCTTGTGAAGCATCTTATAAAAGAAGCCTATTTCATTCGATATTTTGATAAGCTTCCTCATCTGAGATTGAGGTTTCTATTAGTAGATCCAGCAGATATCTTTATATTGTTTGACTCCTTCAAGGAGAGAATCTCATCCCTCATGGAAATGTCATATATCTGGGACATACGGATTGCAACATATAAGAGGGAGCATATGCGCTATCATATTGACCTTATAGAGCGAACAGAGCATTTCTTCTGCTTAGATAGTAAGATTATTGCCAAGGTTATATCAGAATCAAGGAGGTATGCTGGTGATAAAGCAAGAGTATTAGCGTCAATGTTATTGGTCGACTCTTACCTTAATCTCTTTGGTTATAATCTTTCTCAGAAGCGGACTCTTTTGAGTGAAATGGCTTTGTCTTGTAAGCATGCTTATAAGTTTACAGAGAAAAATTCGAAGCAGTTTAATTGGAAATTTCGGGAATATAAATTTTTTATCTCTGATTTGCTTAATCGCTCATCTAAAGATCCACTTGTATTACATCTCAGAGATATTTTGGCTGGATTTGGGGAGGAACTGAAAGCTGTCATAGCTCCACTCCTGGATGGTATAGCGGAAAACAGCCTAGATAAAAATGACCTGTTGAAAAGTTATATCCATATGTCATTTAACAGACTCTTTATTGCACGCAATCAAATTTATGAACTGCTTATTTATGATTTTCTCTTGAGATATTACTTAGGACAAATTGCACAGATTACACAGATGGAACCCAATGTATGATCGCCTTGATTTGACCAATCTAGAATAATGAGATTCAAATTTTCACATCAAAGAGATAGTATGGACTGTGGCCCATCTTGTTTGGCGATGATTGCTGAATACTATGGACGCCATTTAGATCGAGCGCAATTGAGGAGCCTTTGTTCTCTTGGGAAAGAGGGAGTGTCTCTTCTAGGAATGAGCGAGGCTGCCGAGACAGTTGGTTTTAGAACGGCTTGTAGTAGATTCTCATTTGAGATGTTGATGGGTGACGTCCCTCTTCCTTGTATTCTGCATTGGGACCAGAATCACTTTGTTGTTCTTTATAAGATTCGAAAGTCTCAGAGTAATAGGTATTCAATTTATGTAGCAGATCCAGGGAAAGGACTACTTATTTATACTCAGGAGGATTTCTGTGAGCATTGGCTAAGTACTCAGGTCTCAGGAGAGGAGAAAGGTGTAGCTCTCCTCCTGGAACCTTGTGAAGCCTTCTATAGCCAGGCTAATGCTACGCCTAGATTGAATTATGGTTCTCGACTATCTTTTCTATGGAGATATTTAATACGGTATAAATCTTTTCTTGTCCAGTTAGTGCTTGGGCTTCTAATTGGATCCTTACTCCAACTGGTTTTACCTTTTCTTACGCAATCTATTGTAGATACAGGTGTTGGGGGGCAAGATATTGGCTTTGTTTGGCTCGTGTTACTAGCTCAATCAACACTGATATTTAGCCGTACAGCTATTGAATTCATTCGTACTAAGATTCTCCTTCATATTTCAGCTCGAGTGAATGTTGCTTTGGTATCAGATTTCTTTATTAAGCTGATGAAGCTTCCAATGTTTTTCTTTGACACACAACTGATGGGAGATCTCTTACAGCGCATAGAAGATCATAAGCGAGTTGAGCAGTTTCTGACCTCAAGTAGTTTAAATTTATTATTCTCTTTCTTTACTTTTCTTGTATTTGGAGTAGTGCTTGCTTGTTATAGTACTGGTATCTTTACAGTCTTCCTAGTAGGGACAATCTTCTATGCTATTTGGACTATTTCTTTTTTGCATAAGCGGCGGCAGTTAGACTATATGTACTTTGAACAGGCCGCTAGAAATCAGAATATTACCTACCAGCTTATCAATGGCATGCAGGAGATCAAACTGCAGGGGTGTGAGCGGCGTATGCGTTTTGAGTGGGAGGATGGCCAGGCTGATTTGTTTAAAGTTAACTTGAGGGTTTTAAATCTGCAGCAAGTACAGCAGTTCGGGAGCATTGCGATTAACGAGCTTAAGAATATTCTGATCACTGTGATCGCTGCATCATCTGTTATTCAAGGCAATATTACGCTTGGTATGATGCTCTCTGTGCAGTATATTATTGGACAGCTTAATGGGCCTGTCGAGCAGCTCGTTCGATTAATCTACTCTTGGCAAGATGTAAGTATAAGTCTTGAACGGATTAATGAGATTCACTTAGAAATTAAGGAGGAGAATGTAGGACGGACACAGAGGGCTTATGGAAAAGAGTCGGATGCGACAAGTTTATCTCTCTTTAATCTTTCATTCAAGTATGATGTGTATGGCTCTGAAGATATTTTGTCAGATATAAATCTCTTTATTCCCAATGGTAAGGTAACGGCAATAGTTGGTGCAAGCGGAAGTGGTAAGACTACATTAATCAAACTTCTTTTGGGGTTTTACGAGCCTCTTAGTGGCAGTATCCAGGTGGGAAATATACCATTAAAAGAGTATGATTTATGCTGGTGGCGTAGTCAATGTGGAGCTGTGATGCAAGAGGGGTATCTTTTTACTGGTACTATCGCTCAAAATATTGCAATTTCAGCAGATGAGCCCGACATTGCTCGTATACGATATGCGGCTCGTATGGCCAATATAGCTGAATATATAGAAGCCCTTCCTCTTGGATATGATACTGTGATTGGACAAGATGGGCAAGGAATTAGCCAGGGGCAACGTCAGCGTATCCTTATAGCCAGGGTCATATATAAAAATCCGTTGTTTGTCTTTTTAGATGAAGCGACGAATGCCCTTGATTCGAGCAATGAACGGATAATAACAGAACAACTGTCAACCTTCTATAAGGGGAAGACTGTTGTTATTGTTGCTCACCGCCTTTCTACGGTTCGTAATGCTGATCAGATCGTAGTTTTAGATGCAGGGAGAATTGTGGAGGTTGGTACGCATGAAGAGCTAATAGTTCTCGGCGGTAAGTATTTTCATTTAGTGAAAAATCAGTTAGAACTAGGTAATTAATATGGAGGATGGTAAGATAGGTCAAATCGCTTTAGAGCTCCGTAGCGAAAAGGTGCAACGTATTATTGGATACATTCCCTCATCACTCCTCCGCTATGGTATGTTTACTATTGCCCTGGCTCTCGCTTGTTTGATTACTATGGCATGTTACTTTCCATATAGAGAGGTGTATGCTGGAACAGCTATTGTGCGAGAATATAAGGGATTAATCATGCAGGATAGTATTGATGTTTCAATACTTCTACACTTCCATAATAAACGACTTAATCAAGCTTCTCACCAACCTCTTTCTCTTGTGACAGAAAGAGGAGAAATTACGGGTAGGCTTATTCAACTATCTTCCACTCGAGATACAATGGAAAGACAGATAGCAATTTGTCGTCTTGCATTATCTGATTCTCAGGAGTTTGAAAATCAAGCATTAGATTTTCGTATAACGCTCTCTTCTGGTAGCATTCTGTCATATATGCTTGGGACTTTCTCTACTCCTTAATTAAGGCGTTATGTTCTGAATTGCGTTGCACGCGTGTTATTTCAGCGTTGACTAAAGTTAAAATCTCTAGCTTGATACGCTTATAGTTGGCATCGATGGTCTCGCTGAGATTGTCGGAGCCATCTTCGTTGAGGAACTCCGCAATGATGGGGATGGGCTGGTAAGCCTTGGCTTCGGCTGATACCTTCGCGACATCGACGACAATCTCAGCGTGGAAGATCTTCTGCTCAATACGCTCGTCGAAGTTGTCAGATACGGCCCCGACGAACATCCCCTGCGTAAGGTTACTAATCTTGCTGGCCGGTATCAGGCTATCGAGCTGTGTGGAGATGGAGGTCGACTTGTCATTTCGATTGATGGTCATCGACTGCCGTTGCTGTAGGACCTTCCCGAAGCGTTCGGAGAGGGTCTTGGCTGTCTCACCCACGACCTGACCGCTGAAGACATTCCCCACGGTGTTCTGAATCACCTTGCTCTCCTTATCGCCGTAGTCACGTGTGAGCTGTGAGAAGTCCTGAAATCCTAAACATACAGCGACTTTGTTGGAGCGAGCTGTTGCGATGAGGTTGTCGAGTCCGCGGAAGTAGATGGTTGGTAGCTCGTCGATGATGACGGAGGACTTGAGCTGCTTTTTCTTGTTGATGAGCTTCACGATGCGAGAATTATACAAGCCAAGAGCCGCGGAGTAGATATTCTGTCGGTCGGGGTTGTTCCCCACGACGAGGACTTTTGGCTCACGCGGGTTATTGATGTCGAGGGTGAAGTCATCGCCAGTCATTACCCAGTAGAGTGCTGGGGAGATCATACGAGAGAGAGGGATCTTTGCCGAGGCGATCTGTCCTTGGAGCTGGTCTTGTGCTCCGCCTTCCCAGGCGTCCATAAAGGGGGACAGGTAGTTGGCGAGCTCATCGTAGGCGGTGAGGATGGGGAAGATTTGGGCGTAGGGTCGGTTGAGGAACTCGATGGCATGGGGGAAGGTGCAGTACTTACCTCCCTGGTAGATCTTGAGGAACCAGATGATGGCCGCCAGAAGGATGATGGGCGACTCTACGAAGAAGTCTCCCTGCTTCTGTATCCATGTTCGGTTCAGGTTGAGCATGATGGTATAGGCGGACTCGTAGGCATCGGAGATGTCCGTCATGAAGGCGGGGTTGATGGGATTACAGCGATGCGACTTGCGCGGGTCGTCGAAGTTGATGACAAAGAACTGGGGCTTCACCTCATAGGCATCGAGGTGCCTCAAGAGATGGTTGTAGGCGATCTCCGAGAGATCTGGAAACTTGTAATCGTAGATGTACATGGCGAATCCCTTCTCGATCTGCTGTTTGATGTAGTTGTTGACTATAGCGAAGGACTTCCCCGAGCCAGGGGTTCCGAGTACCATGGATGCACGGAAGGGATTGACAATGTTGATCCAGCCCTTGTGCCACCGCTTCTTGTAGTAGAATCGGGTGGGTAGGTTGATGGAGTATTCGTTCTCCAAGAGGCGTGTCTCCTGCATGAAGCTCTCATTCTCGAGGTTGAAGACGTCGTCCATGAGGTTGTTCTTGAGTAGGCGACTCATCCACACGCCAGCCATGAGTAGGCAGATATAGCCCACGGAGAGGGTAAAGATGTAGAGTGAGGCACCACCTACCTTGCCGATAGGCAAAGCTAATAGCCACCAGTTCAGAAAGAAGAGAACAAAGCCCACAGTAAGCACTGCCCAAATCTTTGGCCAAGTAATGCTCTCCTCTTTGACCCCCTTGGTTCCGAGACAGGATAGCGCAAGGAAGACGAGGCAGAAGAGTTTCGTCCAGAGGAGGGATGAGAAGAGGCTGGTTGTTCGCTGGAAGTTCATGAGGATCTTGTCTACGATACCGAGTGTGAAGCCCCAGGTAAAGAAGGCTTCATAGCAGAACCAATACGCATTGATAAGGAGGAATATCACGGAGAGCGCTCTCATGAAGTCCATGATCTTACCGAGGGCTCTGAGGTCGTCTTCTTGTGCCATAGCTGTAATCTTGTTAAAGTTAGAATAGGGAGGTTGGTTTGTTCAGCCTTTTCTTCTCTTGATCCTAAGCTGATGCTGCCTACGGAGCTTACGTTGCCAGCTTACTTCCTTCCAATCGTCGTTACCAGTTGTTAGGGGAGTGTCTCCTATAAGTTCGTCTAATACCGCCTCTATGGGGTTGTCACCTTCTTCCACAAGGAGGGGGATACTTTGGGCTAGGTCCTTCGGTGCCTCCCAGGGGGATGATAAGTGGCCATAGAGCTTTTCGTCTAAGAAGCGATTTGACTCAGGAGCTGAGAAGTAGGCTTCAAACTGGTTGGCGGCATA
>ERZ1674045.183-NODE-183-length-20261-cov-5.545284_pt1 | contig 20261 bp, 17 predicted proteins | sample MGYA00581131_ERZ1674045 | MGnify/ENA primary metagenome ERZ1674045 (study PRJEB41354, sample SAMEA4873299) | human saliva metagenome | biome: human-associated habitat [ENVO:00009003]; feature: mouth environment [ENVO:08000002]; material: saliva material...
CTAAAGTGTTGCAACAGCACCTACCGCTTGCGGTATTGAAACGGGCTTGGAATTCTTCCATATCAGCGGATTCAGAGTTGCAACAGCACCTACCGCTTGCGGTATTGAAACTCAGTGAAAGCAACTACAGTATTTTGTTTTGTTGTAACAGTTGCAACAGTACTTACCGCTTGCGGTATTGAAACTTTCGGGATATCGATGATCATCCCTACTGAACATGGGTTGCAACAGTACTTACCGCTTGCGGTATTGAAACATGACACCACAATGACGGCATCGGAATCTACCGTTACTGAGTTTGGTTGCAACAGCACTTACCGCTTGCGGTATTGAAACTTGTGAGCATCATGTTGAGCCATATTATTATAGCCGCCGATTAGTTGCAACAGCACTTACCACTTGCGGTATTGAAACCAACTTCTAAAAGTTGAGTAACAGTTGAGCAACTGTTTTAATTTGTTGCAACAATACCTACCGCTTGCGGTATTGAAACTTGTAATGGCCCCAATGAATTTCATAATTATTATTGGTTGCAACAGTTCTTACAGCTTACGATATTGAAACTTACATCTGTAATAATCTACAGTTGCCCCAAAGACTAGTCATATATTTAAACCAGTCATGGTATCTATAAAAGAAGATACTTTGAATTACGAATCAGTTGGATTTGCTATCGGATTTAAAAAGGTCGGCGCTAAAGAGCTTCTAGTAATGGCCAATGGGAATACTTTACGTTTGACTCCTGCTTTACAATGGTTATATAATCAAATTAATAAAGAAGGATTAAGTAATCGTATCCAAGAAGTCATATTAGATGTACTTTTTGATAAATAATTTAATAACGTATTAAACGGGGGGATAAAATCATGAACAAATTATTAGACGTACTACCTGAAGGTGCTGAGAATATTATTAAAACAGTTTTAAGTGAAACTGATGCTGATGTAATTAAATATGTAACACCATTCTTAGTTGTTGGAGGATTAGTTGCATATGTAATTAAAGAAGATAAAGTTAAAGACGTTACAGCTCTTATTTCTGAAAGTAAAGGTATATTATCTGGTTTAGTATCTAAGGTAGTTAAATAATGGATGTAGGCAGCAAATTAAAATCACTAATTCCAAATAGCTAGTTTGCTGCTGATAAGCCTGACTAATCCAACTGCTTTAAATATGAAACAGTTGGATTAGTCAATAGAACGTTTTTGAATCTCTTAAATATACGAGATGAAGAATTAATTTAATCTATTGAATCTTCATAACAAAAAGATGAAACAGAGTGGGAGTAATTCCTACTCTGCTAATCATATAAGACAACCTCAAGTGGCTAATGGTGCATTTTAAGTAAACTATGATATATTTTCAGATAAGGTTAATTATATCAATAGTCGTCTTGGTACTAATCTGTCAGTATCAGAAATGATGAATATGAAAATTATATTCGATTTTTTTTAACGGCAGATTATGAGGTATCTGGGTGCTATAGAATCTAATTTTGAAAGAATTTGAGTTGCAACAGTACATACCGCTTGTGGTATGTATCAATTGAATAGTATTAATAACCCCCGAGTGAATCATTTTGATTTGCTCGGGGGTTTTGTGTCTTAGTTTTCTTGAATATATTCATAGTCATTTATTTTATATACTTAAGATGTAGCCGATGAGTTATGGAAATCTAGATAGAGGATACGTCCTAGTAATATTGATACAGAGATTTTCAAAATGAAGGTTATACTATGATTAGTGGTTTTATTAGTTAGTAATTTAGAGGAGGAATTAATATGTTTCCATTATTAGGTGCTGTAGCATGGGGAGCTTTCGTAGAAGGCGTAACATTAGGTGTTTCAGTATATCAAGCAACAAAGTCTAAGGAGTAATTGGTTTAACTGTATAAGAAAAGGTAGGTGATAATATGTATCCATTTGCAGGATTTGCGGTAGCGCTAGCTGTTTGTAAATTATTAGAAGACTAGTATTATAGAGTAAGATTAAAGCATAATGTATAAGAAGGAGGAATTGATATGTTACCAGTATTAGGATTTTTAGCAGCAGCGTCTGCATGGGAAGTTTTTTCAACAACTGTAACAGTAGGATCAACAATATATCGGGCGACACGGAACTAGTTTAAACTCTGTAATAAAATGAGGTGTTATATATGTTGTCATCAGTCAATCTCGGATTAGTTCATGTATGTGTTGAGGTATAATTTTGAAAGTAATAATTGAATATGAAAAACGATAGACCTATTCGTATGATCTCATATGGATAGGTCTTTCGTGTCTTAGTTTTATTGAATATATATATAGTTGTTTTTCTAATATACTTACATTGTAGCTATGGGAGTGGGAAATCAAGATATAGGATAGGTCCTAGTAATTTTGATATGAAGTTTTCCAAAACTAAAGGTATACTATAATTAGTTGTTTTAGTAGTACATGAATATAAGTGTTCTAAAATGTAATTAATATGTGTTTGTGATTGTATGAGGTGGAATATGGAGAGATATTTCAGGGATGAATTTATTGGTTATAACTTAACCGCAAGCCAAAGGGAATTAGTAACTCAGCTTGAAGCGTTTTTAAAAAATGATGCAGAGCATGTATTTATTTTGAAAGGTTATGCTGCAACTGGGAAAGAGCTGATTTTAAAAGGGTTAGAAAACTATTTACACAAAATTGAACGTGGTATGAGCTTAGCGACACCGACGAATAAGTCTACATCCTGTCTAGATAAAATGATGGATGGATATGTATCTACAATACATTCTATGATTTATGAATATATGGAAACGAAAGAGCCTGAAGATGGGCAACCGCGAGAGGCATCTAAATTTATTTATAAGTTAAGAAATAATCTTGATTCAATAGATCATGTGTATGTGATTGGTGAAAGCTCTTTACTGAATGATGAAATTTCAGATTGTAAATATCTTTGCTATGGTACTGGTAAACTATTAGAAGATTTGATGAACTTTATCGACCCTAATGCAGCTGGGTGTAGAAGAAAGGTTATTTTTATTGGTGATGATACCCAAATGGCACCAGTAACATTGAGTGTATCGCCTGCACTTACGCCAAGTTATTTCAAAGCTATGTATGGCGATGCATTTCCGGTTAGAATATTTCAGTTAACGGATGTGGTAGAGAAACAATTAAAAAATTTAATTCTTAAAAATGCAGTAGCAATTCGTCATGCTATAGAGAAAGATCGTCATAATCGATTAGTATTTGAACGAGATGCATCTACCATGATAGAGCTGGATAAAAGTCAGTTTTTACCAACCTATTTAAAGGCGTATCAGGCGGTAGAAGATAACAAACCTATTATTGTTGCTGCTATGAATGAAACGGCAAAACTATATAATGCACAAATCCGAGAGCAACTCTTTCCCGGTAAAACCTCAGTTCAGCCTGGTGATTGGATTATGTTCACTAAAAATGTGTGGATAGAGGATTATCGAGCATTTAATGGTGAGTTTGCTAAGATTCTAGCTGTTAAAGGTTCTGATAATATATATAAAAAGTTTGCTGGCCATGATAGAGAGTTAAGATTTAGGTATGTTGATATTGAGATTACCAATCGGTATGATGAAAAAAAGAAGTTATCATGCACATTGTTTGAGAACCTGTTAGATGCATCAGGCTCTGTATTACAAGATGATGATTGGTTGGAAGACTTTACTAATAGATTTTATATTCATGAGGTACATGCTCAATATGGTTATGCAACTACGGTTCATAAGGCTCAAGGTGGTGTGTGGAACACCGTATTCTTTGATACCAAGTTTTATCAGAATATAAAAACTAAGGCTGGATTTAAATGGCTGTATACGGGACTTTCACTGGCTAAAGATAGACTGTATTTTACCAATTGGACTGATATGGGATCTAAATTGTTGGGAACGATGTCATCGCTTTCTAATACCTCATCTAGTAATACTAAGAATGCAACATGGTCTCAAGGTTCTTCTGTTGAAAGCAATGCAAGACCTACATTGCCATCTATAGCGATACCAGATATTGAGGGATCTACTGCTTATCGAGAATATGTGCAAGAGGTTAGTGAAGAATTGGCCATAGCTCTGAGTCAATTAAATATTCAAATTGTGAAGATTAATAATATGTCTTATCGTATTCGGTATACTTTCAGACGTGGCAATAGTCATGCATCACTAGATGCTCTTTATAACGGAAAACAAATCATTACATCGGTAGAGAATCATAGAAATCAAGGTGATGATGAGAACCTGGCCAATGAGATTCAGGCAATTATGGATAGACTAGTGGAGTAAATAATCATTACATAACAAATCGGTTGGAATACCAGCGTTTGTTAGTATATGTTTGTATTGTATAGTGTTGTGTTGTAAATGAAAGAGAGGGTATGTATATGGAACATACAGAACATGTAACAAGCCGTGATGTATTTGATCTACGCCGTGAGGGCAAGTTAGATGAAGCCTATGCAATGGCTAAACGATTAATGGAGAATCCCAATTATAGCGTATGGGATAAGCGTGCATTTGCTTGGTGCCTAGTTGATTTAATTAAACGTGCCAATGGAGAGAATAATCAAAACGCTGCTGAGCGTTATCGGAATGAATTGAAAGGATTAATTATCACCGAATCGGATGGAATTCTTTGTAAACAAACTGAATATGTACTACGTGTTGCTAGTCCTGTGGTGAAAGAACTTGCTGCTATTAAATCGCTTAAGGAGGCGGGCCGAAATCAAGAAGCCTTGGATAAGGTGAAAGCCTTATATGCACAAAATTCACAAAATGAGTCTGTAAAGAATGCATATGGATGGTGTTTGCACAAGGTTATACAAGTAGAAGCAAAGGAAAAAATCATTAATTTTGAGCGAATCAAAGCTTGTTTAAATGAGGTCTTTAACTTAGGGCTTCATAATGACATTAATTTTATGCGTTACCTTTGGGGACCAATCCTAACCATTAAAGAGGTGGAGCAACATATTCCATTATATCAATATGCTTTACAGCTAGATTTCACTAAATTTGAACGAGAGGATTATGAAGTCAAACCTTATAAAGGTTCAGATGGAATGATGCACGACTGGCCATCTCTCGTTATACGGGTGCTAAGAAAATCCTTAAATAGCCTTGATAAATCTGCAGATAAGGAATCGATTATTGCGTTACTTAACTTAGCTATAGAACACATGGCCTACTTGAATGAAAGCACGTATTACTTAAAATGGTCTATTGCCAAGACCTATGTTATGTTACGTGAATTAGATAAGGCTCAACAGATGATCCTAGACCTATTACAAGCGAAAACGAATGAATTCTGGCTTTGGAATGGGTTGGTGAATACCATTGAAAATGATCATCTATTGGCACTGTCTTGCTACTGCAAATCCTTATTGTGTCAAAACAGATTACAGTTCAATGGAGCCGCTAAGTTTGGTGTGATTAAAGAACTAGTTGCATTAGAACAATACGATATGGCTAGTGCCGAACTTCATGAGCTGGTTACATTTAAAATTGATAACCAGCAAAAGATTAATGACCAATTGAATGCATATCTTCATGCAGATTGGTATAATCCTGATGCTGAAAGCCTTCCTAAGGACTTTTATAGAGAGCATAGTAAAATGGCCGTAGAACTCTTGTGTCAGTCCTTACCAAAGACCATTGGTATCGTTAACTATATTTCTAAAGCACAAAATAGAGCCTTTATCGCTGCTGATGGAGATATATCCTTGATGTATCAATATGATTCAAAAGAACCGTTGCATGAAATGGATGTTGTATCTGTTATTTATACTCGCTATGAAGATCAAGATGGCACAGTAAGATACAATGTCGCAGCTTGTAAAAAGACAGATGAAGAACCACCTACATCCCTTGTAATGAAATTTAAAGAACCTATCAAAGTGATAGATACAGGACTGGCTTTCACAAAAGAAAGCAATGTATTTATTGAAAATAGAATGGTTCAGACCCACAATCTCATGAATGGGCACGTCGTTTCTGGCGTTGCGGTTCGCTCCTTTAACAAGAAAAAGAACTGCTGGGGCTGGCAAGCGACCGAAATACTGGCCGTTGATGACGCTAATCATTAAATCGTATAACAGCCTAGATACCTCTAATATAAGGCTAGTAACAGCTAATGTAAGGCAGTAACCTGCAATTCCTGTAGACTTACATTAGCAGTAAAGAAAGACCTATCTGTCAATCTAGATGGATAGGTCTTTCTCTGCATAAAATCGAGGCCAAAAAGGTTTTCTGTAACCCTAAAATAGCTAAAAATACCAATAAACCCAGATATTATCTGCATTTTGTGAAAAATAAACCTCTTGGAAAACCTCCCCTCATATTGACGTAATTTCAGAAAACCCTTATAATTACTGTATCCTTAGAAAAAAGGTTTTCCACCAGTATTTACCTATGTTTCTAGACCCTCTAGGACCTAATGGGGCGAAAATTTACCGTTTACGGTATTGAAACTTCATATTGAACTCATTTTTTACTGGTTTCAACAATTCGTTGCAACAGTGCTTACCACTTGTGGTATTGAAACTCGTCTTGAGGCAATTTAGAAGCCTCAGCATAAAGTTGCAACAGTACCTACCGCTTGCGGTATGCGTCGAAGGGTGCGAGGCAGCAGAGGAGTGAAGCGACGATGAGGCCCGCACATCTCTAGTCCCTGACTGAAAGGAAGGGAAAACAAAGGTGATGAATTAACAGTACTTACCGCTTGCGGTATTGAAACAAATTTTTGACACCACGTACAGCATACAAAGAAAGTTTTAGTTGCAACAGTACTTATCGCTTGCGGTATTGAAACATCCATTTAGTTTTGAAATAATGTTCGCTAATAGTAGTTGCAACAGTACTTACCGCTTGTGGTATTGAAACGCCACAATCATATGCAGCTTCACAAGAAAGCTCCCATGTTGCAACAGTACTTACCGCTTGCGGTATTGAAACGAGATACCAATTGGGGTATCACCGCGTTGTACAACATAGTTGCAACAGTACTTACCGCTTGCGGTATGCGACGAAGGGTACGAGGCAGCAGAGGAGCAAAGCGACGATGAGGTCCGCACATCTCTAGTCCCTGACCGAAGGGAGGGGAAAACAAAGGTAATGAAGCAACAGTACCTACCGCTTGCGGTATGCGACGAAGGATGCGAGGCAGCAGAGGAGCGAAGCGACGATGAGGCCCGCACATCTCTAGTCCCTGACCGAAGGGAAGGGAAAACAAAGGTGATGAAGTAACAGTGCTTACCGCTTGCGGTATTGAAACTTGTAGATGTCGATGAATTTGTCGTCATCATCGTAAGTTGCAACAGTACCTACCGCTTGCGGTATGCGACGAAGGGTGCCAGGCAGCAGAGGAGCAAAGCGACGATGAGGTCTGCACATCTCTAGTCCCTGACTGAAAGGAAGGGAAAACAAAGGTGATGAAGTAACAGTACCTACCGCTTGCGGTATTGAATCGTTTTAAAGCTGTCGATACCGTACTCTTGGGTGCATCGAGTTAGTATCACCTACCACTTTCTGTATATGACAAAGGATATAAAACAGTAGAATCATATTTCTTCAACAATTACATATGAGCCTAACAAAAAAGCCACGGCATTGCCGTGGTTTTTTTGTTCCTAGTTTTTCTGATTACCTTATTTTTCCTAGACCCTCTATAATGAACTCAACCAAAGGTGTTGTGTTAATCGGAGGTGTGTTATGAGTGTTTTTATGTTATTGGTGATACTCGCGTTACTTGTTGATTTTTCAGAATCAAATCGATAGGAGGGTGCTATGGAAAATTTCCGTGAAGAACTAAAAGCAATGTTGTATTTGTCAGGTCGTATGAATCGTCGCTCTTATGTAATGAATTTACTCATGATATTTGGTATAGGCTATCTTGGGGGGATATCAATTTCTTTGGAACGCGTATCCGAATTTTTCTGGGTGCTTGGATGGCTCATCATCGCATATTCTGTGGTTCGAGAGCTGGCAATCGCATCACGGCGTATTCATGATTTGAATGGTCCAACATATCTAGCTTATATCTATATTGCAGCTGCTATAATAGCCATCTTTGTACCGACCTTGGCTAAGGTTATGGTTTTGGTGAAAGTTGGTTTAGCATTAATGCCTGGGGATAGAGAGGCCAATGAGTATGGTGAAAGACCAGCATCTATGATAGTTGTGTAATAAGGAGGATAGTGTAATGACTGGCATATTGGCAATATTTTTTGGAGGTTTAGTTTTGTACATGATTATCGATACTCTTATGAATGATAACTAAAGGGTACAAATAAGAAATATAAAAGGTAGACATAAGAATGATACAAGATAATGAAAGGAGGCTTTTATGCAGTATCTTATTTCCTATGATCTTTCAGATACAAAAATTAGAAATAGGGTAGTTAAGTATTTAGAATCCTTTTGTTATCGAGTGCAGTATAGTGTATTCTTATGTGTTCATGCCCGTATTCGTATAGAGACGATTATAAAGCAGCTAGAAATACTTACCAGAAATGATGAAACCAAGCGACTGCTTATCGTTTCTATATCGGATACGGCTAAAACACCTATTTGGTGTAATAAGCCTTTGCCGCTACAAGAGGAGCAGATATTAATAGTTTAATTAATAATAGGAGGGTTAGATTGTGGTAGAAACAATATATGTTACGACGCCGGGCGTATCCATTCATCAAGATGGCGGACTATTAGTGTTAGAACAGGATCATCAAGTATTAAAAGAACTGCCCATGGCAACAGTGGGTAATCTCGTATTGGGGAGAACAGTGCAAATCTCTACACAAGTTATTTTCTCTTTGGTAAAGCAAGGTTCGTTGATTCAATTTGTAGATCATAAATACAATGTGGTGGGTACCTTAGGGGATGAACATACAACCTTATCAAAGCTACTGTGGCAGGCAGAGAACTTTCAAGATGAAACCTTTGCATTGCGAGGTGCTAAATATATCGTTCAACGAAAGGTGACAGCACAGTTATCCATACTGAATCGGTATAATAAGACTAAAAGTATACCGAAGTATGAATTTGTACGTAGTACATTGGAAAGATTGTTGAATCGCATTAAGCGTACGAGAACGATTGACGGGCTTCGAGGCATTGAAGGTCTTGCATCTAAAACATATTTTTCCGCATGGGGGGCAGTATTGTCTAAGCCTTGGGAGTTTTCTGGGCGGAAACGTCATCCTAGTCCTGATCCAGTTAACGCCATTCTTAGTTATGGCTATTCGTTTCTTGAACGTGAAGTTAGGGCCTGTTTAGTCACAGTTGGTCTTGATGTGCGTATCGGAGTGCTCCATAGTACAAATAATCGCAAGGATAGTTTTGTTTACGATGTAATGGATTTACTGCGACAAGAGGTTATTGATCGTTTTATTTTGAAAGTCTTAAACACCCATAGGGTCAGTGTTTCCGATTTTGATATATCTGATCGAGGCTGCTATATGGCAAAGGCATCGAATAAAAAATGGATTCAACTATATGAAGAATATATGACGACGCCTGTTACACGTTTTGGGGATATAACACCTCGGCAGTGGATTCAACGAGAAATAAACTCATTTATGGCATATTTACAATCTGTTGAGCATAATCGCGTTGCATAATGTATGAATATATATTTGATACTCAAGGGGGCTAAGTATATTCAAAATATTCAAAAAATATAAAATTTTAAATGGAATATAATCGATTAGGAAATTTATATAAATTGTATCTTTATAAGTGATTTTTTTCTCATAATTTGATATGATTAAAACATGAAGAAAGAATGAATTTACATCGAAAGATTTCATAAAGAGAGGGGTGTTTATGTTTATTAATCATACAAACCATTTGACGCAATATTGGTCACAGGAACAACTTGCTGCAGCGCATCAATATGGGGAGATTATAGATTTGCCATTTCCTAGTATTGATCCACAGGCATCATCCTCTGCGGTGATGGACCTCGCTCAAGAATATGCAGGACGTATCATCGCCTTGCATCCGTCTGCTGTATTGTGCCAAGGGGAATTTGTCTATTGCCATGCTCTAGTGGAAAGACTACTCGCCGCAGGGATTACTGTATTAGCGGCCACTAGCGAGCGTGTGGTAGAGGAGTTTTCACATAATGGTATAAACGAAAAAAGGGTTAACTTTCAGTTTGTCCAATTTCGGGAATATATTCGCTAATTGTAGTTGTTTGTAGTTAAGGAGTGAGCCTATGCAAGTAAATGCTATTTTGTTTGATGTGCAGTCTATTCAAAAGTACATTTTTGCAAACAATAAATTGAAGGCCAATGTTGGGGCTTCGTATATTGTGGATAGATTATTTGAGGATGTATTATGCAAAGACGTTATCTTAAAATTGGAATCGGGAGCTGATATTATATCTTGGAAAACAAGACGTGATAATATTACATCCCTCCCAACCCCTGTATATGTTGCTTATATCGGTGGTGGTAAAGCACTGATTCTTATTGATAATGATCATACAAATATAATTGAGAGTATTATTAAAACATTTACCGCTCAAGTGTTGACTCAATATCCAGGGCTAAAGATAGGTGTGACAACGGGTCTTGTTACGCTTGAAAAGAATCAGTTTAGTATAGATGAGCGTCAATTATTTAAGCAATTGAAAAATAATCAATATACGTTAAATCCTATTTTGCGTCCTGCTAATACAGGTTTAACTACTATCTGTGATTATAGCGGTGATACGGCTGATACAGTGGTAAACTTTAAGGATGGAGAACGTTTGGTAGCTACCTCTTTTACCTCTAAATTTAATGTCTTTGAAGCTGCTAATGCACGTCTAAAAAAAGATTTATTTGGTACTGAGGATATCGAATGGATATTTCCATCTGAGTTTGATGAGTTAGGTCAAAATAAATCGACTGAAAAGAGTAAAACGGGCATTAATGATATTGCCATTGTCCATATTGATGGTAATAATATGGGGGCTAGGTTTATTAGTTGTGATGGATTAGAAGAACGTAGTGCACTATCTGAAAAAGTAGCAACTAAGACCTTGGAAAGCTTTAAATCTTTAGTGCAGTGGATTATTGACAAATATGAAGTTTTTGGTAAACATCTTCAATTAAAGGATAAGATGTTGCCAATCCGTCCAATAATCGTTGGTGGTGATGATATTACTTTTGTTTGTAATGCTCGCATTGCGGTACAAGCCGCGCACTTTTTGATGCAAGAGCTTTTGAGTGATAACCATGGTATGTCTATTTCTTCTTGTGCTGGTATTGCTGTGATTCCTACGTCATATCCATTCTTTAGAGGTTATGAAATGGCGGAACAACTCTGTGATAGTGCAAAGTCTAAGATGCGTACATACAATCAAAAAAATAAGGTAAATGAATCTTGTTGGATGGACTTTGCTTTCCTACATGGTGAAACAGCGCCTACATTAGAGCAGTTCTTTGCTAATGAATACAGTAGTTTAACTGGCAATATGCACTTTGGTCCATATCGTGTATATGAAAAGGGGGAAACAGGTGAATCTGAGCGTGAAGGTTTATGGCAACTCTTAGAGTGTACTCAACAATTTAAGGATGGCCGTGTGATGGCTCAGAATAAGGTAAAAGAATTACGTTCCATATTACAAGATAATGAACATATGTGGACCGTATTCCTTGAACAATTGCGAAATACAGGGAAATCTATGCCTGAAGTAGCTGGTTGGGATATGTTTAGAGAAAAATTATGGGCTAAGGTTGATAACAAAATGCGTACGCCGTATGTAGATGCAATTGAATTAATGGATTATATTTTGCCTGGATTGGAGTAAGTATGTATACATTAACAATTAAATTATTGTCGCCAACGATGCTTATGTCTGGGCAAGGCGATGTTAATACAGATAGTACGATTATTCATGATCGTTATGGTATTCCTTATATACCTGCTAAGCGTGTACGTGGTGTTTTATATGAAAGTGCTCTTGAAGTAGCTGAGATGATGGAGTTATCAAAGCTAGATAGTTTTACAATCGATGATGTAAATGTTTTATTTAATCGTAGTACTGATAATCAACTAGTAGAGGATAATCCTAAATTAGCTATTTCTAATCTGACTATTGCAGATTATGAGACGGTGGCAAGTGATATAGCGGCACTACAATCTGATGAGCATCTTAAGAAAATATTTACTAAGGATCGTATCCTTGGGGAATATACTTCGATGCGGTACTATACATCGATTGAAAAAGGTAGTGGAACAGCCCTTGAAGGAACTTTGCATAATTCCCGTGTTCTCAATAGAAATCTTGAGTTTATAGGAAACATTACGATTGATGATATGACTGAAACAGAAAGACTTATTTTGAGTTGTGCCGTACGTAATTTGACAGGTATTGGTGGTAAACGTAACCGTGGTTTTGGTCGCATAGAATGCACAATTAACGATAAAGCTTTTGATTTAGAAACTTTAGGGGGTAAGTTATGGAACAAGTAAAGATTACAATTACCGTTAAATCCCCAACTCTGATTGCCAGTTCTTCCACAGCGGGTGTGTTGACTGCTACACGTGGATCCATTGATGGCCGAATTTTGCGTGGTGTTTTTGCATCTCATTTTATTAAATCTCATAATCTCGGTAAAGAAGCACATAAAAATAAAGAATTTATGGACTTATTCTATGGTGATTTGCGATTTGTATCTGCTTATAAAGATACTGTGAAAGGTACTTCATTCCCAGCACCATTGAGTTTGCAAAAGTTTAAGAATGCAGCGAAAGACACTGGGTTTGTAGCAGGAGATATTGTCGATTCTTATTATGCAGAGAATAAATCTGACTGGGAACCTAAGAAACGTAACCTATTAGGGTTCAAAGGCCTTAAAGGTTTTATCGTTCAAGATGGGAATAATTGTAGTGCCGTCCCAATTGAAACAGCTATTAGATTGCATATGTCTCGATCTTCGGAAAAAGAACGCATTCAAGGGCGCAGTAAAGACGGTAATATTTTTAACTATGAATTCCTTGAGCCGAACCAAGTCTTTGTAGGTACTGTTGTAGGGCCTAAAACTGCATTAGAAGCATTTGTTCATCAATTCCATAAGGAATTAGACTGTTATATTGGTCGCTCTCGTTATACAGAATATGGTCATTGTGAGATAGAGATTGGTGAGATTACATCGATTCCTAGACCTGTAAGCACCAATGATTATGTATATGTAAGACTGCACACGCCATTGCTATTAGGCAATGAATCTATTGTTAAAGTAATTAGTGATGCGGTACAAGAAATTGGCTCAGATATTTCTATAGGTGCCGTACATGCATCCTATCAAGAGGAACAAAACTTTAATAATATTTGGGGTGTTCGTAGTAGCTCTGAGTCGGCTGCTTCTGCAGGTAGTGTCATTAAGCTAGTAAAAGCATCTAGTTGGACACAAGAGGACCTCGCTAAACTACAACATATTTTGTACAACGGCATGGGTAGCCGTGTACAAGAAGGCTATGGTCAAGGGCGCTTATGGACTCCTGGCGAATTTAAACTAGTGAAATTAGGTAAAGAACAAGCTCCTAAGCTTAAGTCTTTACATACACCAACGCAAAACATCGCTAAAAAAGTACTAGAAAAACAAGTTATCTTAAATGCTCGTTTGCGCGCTGCTCACGATGTAGATACATATATTAAACCAAGATTTAATGTAGGTGGACAAGCAAAGCATTTTACTACTGTCTTGCTATTTGAGTTAGGCATGGAACGCAAGAGTGGTTATAAAAAATTGAAGGATTTTGTAGACAAAATACAAAAAGACGATAAGATATTGGCAAAAAACTTAAAACCATTCAATATAAAAAATGTTTATGCAAGTGAAACTGATAATGATACTTATGTAAATCTAATGACGTATATTTGCGGTTTTAAACCAGAAAAATTGCTAGATGCTTGTTTATCTAAATCCGGTAAAAGCGGTTCATATTATGAAATTCCTGCAAAATTAGTTGATTTGGTTGGTATTGATAAAGAGGAATTTTCAATAATTCTAGCTTACGAATATTGGGTATATTTCTTTAGACATATTAGAAAGATTCAGTAAGGAGGACCGTCGTATGTTAAATTCTGCAAAAATAATGGGACGGTACACTCTTACCGGTACTGTTAAACTAGTAAGCCCACTTATCATTAGAGCTGGTGTCTATAATGATATCTTAAATGATACAGTAGATGATATCGTGGTAACCTATCATGATGGGCAGCCATTTATTCCTGGTACATCTTTGGCAGGGGTATTGCGCCAAACTATTCAAGATATTCTATCTGATGCAGATAGTGTATTATTTGGCTCTATAGACGAACATAAGGGGATGCAAAGTGCATTACAAATTAATGATATCCCATTAAAAAATACAAATATCTCTGTTCGTGATGGGATTTGTATTGATGATGTACTTGGTGTCACCAAAGATGGGGCAAAATATGATTTTGAAGTCATTGAGTCTGGTGCATATGGGTCATTACGTATCGATTGTGTCATTCGTGAATGTCACCAAAATCAAGTCTATATAATTGAAGAGGCCCTTAACATATTAGCTAACCTATTAAAAAATGGTATTTCTATCGGCGCTCGCACGGTAAATGGGTTTGGTCGTATTGCTTGTGAAGATATCTCTTTAGAGCATTATGACTTTACAAAACCAGAGAGTGTACAGGCTTGGTTATTGCATAAATCAGGTGCAACGATTACTATCCCTGAGGCACCTGTTGTAGCAAAGAGAGATCTTATCATTGATATGGATTGCTATTTAGAAGATACGATTCTTATTAAATCGATTTTTGAGGCTGGTTGGGAGAATAAGTCATTAACTTTATTTATTCCTGGTACATCTGTTAAGGGGGTGTTGCGTCATCAATGTGAACGCATATTACATGCACTAGGACGTGGAGTTACAATGACTGATAAGCTCTTTGGCTATAGCAATGATAAGACTAAGAAAAGTCATAAAGGGCGTGTCTTGGTAAATGAAGTGTATTTTGATACAGCTTACACACAAGAAGAACAGCATCGCATTCGTGTTGACAGATTTACTGGCGGCGTTATGAATGGTGCTTTGTTTGCTGATCATCCTCTACGGAATACAAAAGGGAAAACATTAACGTTTCCGTTGCACATAAGAATTAAAGATTGTAGTGACAGCGAAGCAGGCCTTGCCATGCTTCTTGTGAAGGATTTAATGACTGGTCAAGTTACAATGGGGGCTAATCGTACAATCGGTTGTGGCCGTATAAGAGGTAATTCTGTTACTATTCGCTATAATGATGAAAGTTATGTAATCGATGGCAGTGGCAAGGTTGTTACCGGTCAAGTTGAGACTTTAGAATCATTAGTTCAATTCTTACATCAGTGTAAAGAAGATACAGTTTCAGCTAAGGAGGGCGCTCATGAGTAAGCAATTAAATAGCCATGAAGGCATATATACAAAAACTAGTGGCACATGTGGCCTCACAGCTGAAGTAAATGTGTTATCTACTGCAAAAGAGTTTATGAAACATGATGGCCTGGTGATTACTTGGTCAGTACACGAAGTAAAATGGGGATATTACAAACAAGGTGTTTTCCAATTCTCTGATGGTACTACAGATGTTGATTTGGCTTTCTTGCAAGACATGCGTATCTTTAATGATGTGGAAGAATTACGACTTACTGTACAACATGGTGATGTAGTATATCGTTATATTAGTGACGAATCCGGGGAACCTGTAAAATATGTTGACTCTACGTCTCGTCTTATTGGCGAAAATAATGCTGGATATGTTCAACTTAATCGGGTAGACGGTTTTACGTATTTAATCGATACAGGGCGTAAACTTTCACAAATCATTCCAATATCTACATCAAAACAATATTGCTATTTAACAACGCGTAACTATATAGGTTATTTAGATAACTATCAAGCAAGCTATACCGATTATCGGTATGTCAAAATTGTAGATAAGGAGGTGTAGTATGGCAGGAAAAGCGAAGGATAAACGCGCTAAGAGTATGGCGTTTTTCTCTAAAAATAATCCAGGTATGGATGTAGAAAAGGTTGCAAAACAAGGTTACTCGGGAAATGGATCTGGAAACCAATCTAATAGAGGTTATCAAAGCTATGGTGGCAATAAGGGACGAGAAAAATCTAATGAGCCAGTATCGGTGCCATATAATTTTGTAAGTTTACCAAAACAGGTTATTCCTGCAGAGTTTTTTGAATTAGATTCTTATACTCCTGAAGAATTAAAAAAACGATATAAAGAACATGTCATACAAAATGGTAAAAATACAGGCTATATAGATATTGATATTTTGACAAAAACTCCATTATTTATTGGTGGTAATGTTATTAAGAAAAACGGAGAAGAGTATCAAGAGTTCTTTGGTGGTAGTCATAACCCTATCATCCCAGGTAGTAGCTTGAAAAGTATGATTAAACAGGTGTTAAAAATCACTGCCGCTGGTGGATTCAGAGCCTATGATAGTAAATTAGGCACAGGGGATTTTGAGGACCGTCATTTATACTTTAGAGGGTTAGGGAGTTCTGTTAAAAATTTCCGAGATTATTATAATGATACTATGGTTGAAAGTGATCCTGCTAAAAAAGAGTCTAGAACAAAGGCTCTTGCTGGTTTTATAGTGAAAACAACAGACCATAATTTTTATGTTGTAAATGCTGATTTTGATATTCTTAAGTATAAGGAACATTCGAAATCAGGGGTTCAACCAAAAACAGCTAGTATTGATTGGCAAAATGGCTATGTAGATATTCATACTGGGTTTATGAATAACAAAAAATCTTTTGTACGTATTCATAAACCAGGAAATTTCTCGAATGGTAGAATACTTATTCCGGAAGATGTTATCAATAGCTATACTTATGACATTAATAGAAAAACTATTGATTTATTAGAAATAGATAAAGATAATAAAGATGAGAATGCTAAATCTGTGAAACCTGGTAAGTCGGGTAATGAAGCTAAAAAATATACAAACTGTTCCGATATTAGTTATGTTGTTCCTTGTTTTTATAAGACAGATGGCAATGTAGTAGAACACTTTGGGCATGGTCGTTTTTATCGTATTGCGTATCATTCAAGTATTAAATCGCATTTGCCAGAATCTATGAAACTACAAAATCATATTGTGGATTTAACAGATAGTATATTGGGATATGCTAGTAGTTGGGGCGGAAGGGTATCTTTTTCCGAGGCCCATTTGGCTAATAGTCCTAAGTGGTGTGAATGTAGTAAACCACATCCATTGATGGAGCCTAAACCAACATCTTTCCAATTTTATTTAAAACAGAATACAGATAATCCGAATTCTGCACATAATCATTGGGATACTTCTAATGCTTCTATTAGAGGCTATAAATTATATTGGCATCAACCTATAGCAAAAGCGAATTCTTGGAAAAATCCTTCTATTAAAGAGGGGGATAAACTTTCAAAATATATTCAGCCCATTGATTCTGGTATGAAATTCCAAAGCAGAATCTACTTTAATAATCTTAGTGATATCGAGCTAGGTGCATTATTACTGGCATTAAATCTTGATGCCGAAGCTGGTGATACTAGAAGTATTTTATATAAACTCGGTATGGGGAAATCAATCGGATTAGGTAGTATCGAGCTAAGTTCATCTTTGCATATCGTAGAAAGCGATAAACGATACCAAAATTTATTTGATAATAATACCTGGCAACTAGGCGTAGTAGATATTTCAAAAGATATATTTATCAAGGCATTTTTGAAATATAGAAATGATTCTCTTGGTGAAAATCTATCAAGTTATAATCAAATGCTTGATGAACTATTTACTATGATGGACTGGAATTTAGCCAATGGTGGCAAGCGGATTAAAAAATGGGGCGAAGCAGTATCCATGATGTCTATAGATAATGATCCACACAATCGCTTTAAAGATAGATCTAAGTTGGGTACACCAAGTGAGTTTATCAAAGCTTGGAGAAACAAATAATGCTTGTAACAATCACGTTTACTCTCGAATCTCTCAACTCAGGCTCTCTACCTGAACTCCCTGGTCGTTTCCTTCATGCTGCCGTCTTTTCTCTTATCAGTTCTGTTGATGAAGAGTCAGGCAACTATTGGCATGATATGTCTGGCATAAAACCTTTCACAGTGGGGCTAGATTATCAGCGACGTCGCCATGATCATGTGATTCAAAAAGGAGATATTCTCTTTCTAAGAATTAATGTATGGCACCGAGATTTGTGGTATGTCTTAGAAGAAGTTTCAGAATCTATGCGTGTACAAATCGGTCCTTTACAAGCAACGATTGTCGATGTTTACTATGAAGCACCTTTTGAGTTGCCACTATATGAAGGGAATACTCTTGATTTAGTACAACAGAGATTAGAATCTAAGCCAGTACGCAAAATTGAGTTTGAATTCTTAATGCCTACTATGTTTAATGGTACGCGTGGTGATATCACCTTTCCCACAGCAGAGCTTATCTTTGCCTCTATTGTCGATAAATGGAATGCTGGCGATGTAGAGGATGCATTGGATAAAGCACGTATCAAAGAATTGTGTGAACGCGTTATATTGTCAGACTGGAAAGGCCAGACACAACGGATTTACTTTGGTCGTGATCGAGGGTACACAGGATTTGTTGGTGGCTTTACCTTTAATCTAGCCAAGTTAAGTACAGAGGAGAACCAACTCATCACCATTTTGGCACTCTTTGGCCAACATTGTGGTGTCGGAAGATTGTCTAGCCAAGGTCTTGGGCAAGTACGTGTACAGCTAAAGAATACATAGTGTATGTAGATATATTAGAACTGTAAAACGTTTATGATATATACCTCCAAATGAAAGAAGCCTCAGGAGTATCTTATGCAGATACTTTGAGGCTTCTTTTCTTCCTAGTTTTATTGATTATAAAAATCTCTCTTTTATGGATAAAATGAGACTACAAGTTAAGCCTGAAGGGGTGGAACATTGTGTAGTTATGATTTTTCTCCTCCTTTCAGATATAAATAGAGTTTCCTTTCGGAATGAATAATAAAATTTTACCTCCTATGAAGTCCCGCTATAGCGGGCAATATAAATTATTGTTCACCCTACAGGCTTAACAATTATTAATTTGTTTGTATGTTGTTATATATGGTTTTAATATGAGGCATTATGAATCTATTAACGATTACTAATACGGGTATATTTAATACTATATGACCGTCCTTATTCCCGCCCATTGCGGGAAAGGAAACAATAACTTTTTTGATTGGCTTGTTGTATCAGACCGATGAACCGTTGCCGTTTGATATAGACAGAGGTTTATCTGACAAAGAGAAACGAAGTCGCGCAGAGCAAGCGATTGCTTTAGAGCGAAAACGCATTCGAGAATATGTAAGGGCTGTTTGTGAAGAAATGGAGAAATCCTATGAAAACGCACGGACAGCCTTTTTATATACATTGCCAGAGTTTATCCGTTTTGGCACGTAAAATGGCGAGAAGTTGCTTTCTAAGCGCCGTGATGGGCATTATGAAATTCTTCCTATGTATAAAAGTTACAGGGACCGTAATAAGAACGGCAATACCAAGATGTGTACGCCTATCAGCTGTGCATAAAATATATGGTGAAACTAGCTGTTCATTTTGGGAATATAAATAGAGCGGAACAACTAAAGCGGAAATTACATGTCACATTGGATTGTACGGCTGCACGTATGATAGATAAGCGGTTTCCTAACTATCGCTGGATCGATATTGCCTACTATTTGATGAGTGAAATTAATGAAATCATTGGTCATCTAAAGGTGGTGAAAGAAGAGTTTCATAAAGCCTATACATTGATGACATACACTCGTATCCACTGAAATCTATATGAAGCAAGAAATGGACGCCTTTGGCATGCACTTGTATCAGATGAAAACCAAGCAAAACAAAAATTAGAAGAATGGTCCCTAGAAGATGTGCCAAAACTCGAAACCATCGAAGCTTATAAGGCAACGATGGAACCCTATATGACCTATATATTAGAATAACGTCAGCATAATCAATGACCGAGTAGATACAACAATACAGCTGATTAAATGCGGTATTTTACATATCTACTCGATTTATATTGCAATTCTGATAGCTATCATCTATCGTTTGAGGTTTTCCAGACAATAAAAAATACTGAAAATGCCGATAAAACCAGTAAACACCTATATTTTTTATAAAATCCCCCTTTTGGAAAACCTTCCTCCATATTGACGTAATTTCAGAAAACCCTTATAATTACTGTATCCTTAGAAAAAAGG
>ERZ1674045.187-NODE-187-length-20119-cov-2.439593_pt1 | contig 20119 bp, 21 predicted proteins | sample MGYA00581131_ERZ1674045 | MGnify/ENA primary metagenome ERZ1674045 (study PRJEB41354, sample SAMEA4873299) | human saliva metagenome | biome: human-associated habitat [ENVO:00009003]; feature: mouth environment [ENVO:08000002]; material: saliva material...
TGAAGAGGTTAAAACTCTGTTAAGCAAAAGGGACGAATACTCAGATAAGTTAGAAACTTATAACTTTGGAGTTGAAGCTAGTGATAATGAGTATGTAATGGTTGTTGAGAACTATGATGTGGACTTAGATAAGAATGTATATGTACTGTATTACTGTAAGTTTCTCGAGGGAAGGGGTACGGTTGCTATGGGACCAGACCTTAGAAATTTGGATTTAGCTTATGCTTTAACCTGTCATAAGATGCAAGGAAGTCAGGCTCAGGCTGTCATTATTCCTCTCGAGAAAAGAAGTAATCCAAGTTTCATAAATCGTAATATGATTAACACGATGATAACAAGAAGTCAGGGTAAGGTGTCTTTAGTGGGTAGTATTGGTAATGAGTACTCATCAGCTCTTTCGAGGGGTAGGGGAGAAGTTGCTCTGAAAATAAAATCAGGGCAGTATAATGACTTGTTGGAGAAGCTTGTAGAAAGCAAATAGGTGTGGTATTATAAAGTAGTGGTATTATAAAGTAGTGGTATATTAGGTTATGAAAAGGTCAGAGAAGAAAGAACTAAAAAAGTCGATGAACAGGAAAGAGTGGAAAGACTGGAAAAGGCAACATAACAGAATTGACCACTCATCTTGGGAGGAAAGAATAAGGCAATTAGATATGAACTCTTTAGCTGAAGAAGAGCTTGAAAAAGCTGAGGAGGAGCTTGGCTTGGCACAGAGAAATGCAAGAAGGCGAGTAACTGGTGGAGTTTTATTGTTAGTGATTGCTCTTGTTGGTTTAATGGTTGGTTTTAAATACAGATAGGAAAACGAAATGGGTATGTCATATCAGGAATACGTAGAAGTATACAACGCAGTATTTAGAAAAATAAAAACTCTTGGTGAAAATGAAGACGAGGTAAGAAGAGAGATAAAACGAGCAAGAGGTTACGATTTAGAATCTTCTGTTGTTGATAAGGCTCTGAACTATGGAGATTTCATTTGGGTAGAGTCAGAAAAACTAAAGGGTATGGGTTGGGAAGAAAATAAGAAGTTAAAAGAACTAGGTCTTTTTAGCGAAGCTGGAAGATGGTTGCTAGAAGACAGGTTCATTTTCCCAGTAAAGGATATGCTAGGGAATGTTATTGCTCTGATTGGCTGGTATCCTGACGATAAAAAGTACATTACTACTCCAAGTGCTTATTTTTCTAAGAAGTGCCTTTTCTTTGGAATGGAAATGTTGGGCATGCAGAATAGACCAAAAATAACTTTCATTGTTGAGGGTATTTTTGATAGATTAATGTTAGTTGCGTTGGGTTTTCCTTGCTTGGCGGAGATGGGTGTTACTTCATCTGCCGAAAAAGAGAGTATTTATGGATTCTTCAAAAGGGTATATGGTATTCCAGATAACGACAAGGTTGGAAGAAGAGTTATGAATGAAGACGAATGGAACTTGCCGAGGGGAAGTTCTTATATCTTTTGGGAAGATTCGAGCGTGAAAGATATTGATGATATGTTCAAAAACTATGAACCAGAGTCAATAAAGGAAGTTCTACTTGAAGCTGTAAAGCAGAAAGAAAGAAAAATAGAAATTTAGAGGAGTGTAAGTAAAATGGAAGAGAAAAAATTCACTTGTTTACCTTTAGATGTTTTAGTTGTAGACCAGTTCAACAGAGTTATGAGAAACCTTAATAAGGCATTAGAAGCCCTTTATGACCCAGCACTGCTGGTCATATCGGGTATGCTAAAAGAAGAGGGTGGAGACACATTTCTAACTCTTTATTGTGAAGATTCTAACATGCGAACAAGAGAACAGCTAATCTATGTAGATTGGAACAAGGGTATGGTTGAACCTACAAGTGATAAATACCTATGCAAACAGGGTAGGGATGCTATCTGTACAGATATCAGAAGAGAACTTGAAAATGTAATCAACTGGGTTAACATCGGTGAGGTTGCTAAAAGCCACCCATTGGGAATAGATGCTTTGTATTTCCTACTGTCTAAGAACTATGACAGCGCAATTATTTATGGTTGTGGAACTGAGAGAAAAGCTGATGGTAGTGGTTGTAAGTATAAGCTATATTTAACTGACAACGACATAGACTACGAACTAGATCCTCGTTACAGTCCTAAGTCTTTACTACTAAAGGAACTCTCTAAGAGAGAGTATACTATGTTAAAAGATGAAAAAAGGTTAAAATGGTAAGGGGTAGGTAGTGGGTTATGAATAAACAAGTTATAAATATTGGAAATCTTCCTAATGGGATGGTGCTAATTGAGATAGTGGCTGATGGCTCTGCGATGATTGATAGTTTAGCATCTCAGAGGGGTATTTCTATTGAAAGTATAAGAATGCGAAGAGTTAGTCCAGAAAAGGTAGAGTTTTCTTGTATGAATAGTTCAAAAAGTTCACCAGTAGTTACTGGCTCTGTGAACTTGAGAGAGGGTATGATTCGAGATTTGCTGTTATCTACTTTAACGACTATGTATCTTCAGCTATGTGACTTCTTCGGTGTAGCAGGAAACTTCGATGTGAAGGTAGGTTACTTCTACAACATGGTCACATTAACTGATAAAAAAATCTCGATAGCTTAAGATTTATTTCCGAGAGGGCTGGACTTTCGTAAATGAGTTTGTTAAACTATAAATGTGGTCGGGTAGGTGAGGTTTAGGTGATAAAATATTTGGTTGTTGAAAATGCTTTGTATATTTTCAACAGCTGAGAGCTCAGGGATTAAAAGTTGAAAAACCTTTTTTCGATTAACGGTAATAACTTAAGTGATAATAACATACTTCTGTTTACACCCCCTTGTAAACAGAAGTATTACTTAACCCCCCTTGTTAAGAATCTAACAATCCCAATTAATATTCAATTAAGATTCCTGAGTTCTCACCTGTTGAAAATTGTTTTAGACAATTACAACTAGGTAGAATTCTCTTTTGAGAAGGTACTTTGGGGTTCAACTTCAAAGTACCAAATAAATCTTGAGGTAAGATACGTTAAGAGGGTATATCGGACTTTGGTTGGTGCTTACCTCATTTATAATATGTCTATATGGTGTAGTGGTGGCGAAGCAATCGGCATTCGGTGGTTCTCCGTTATTACACCATATGTCCTCTTAGGAGGACTTAGAGCGAGTTAACTTTGGAATAATAAGTACAGCGGACTTTAAAGTATCTAATGGGTAGGTTTTAAAGTAATGTTGTACGCTCCAGAGTTGAAAAGTTTGGCTGGGTATGGCTTTTGTGGTAGTTGAGTGGGGGCTTGCCTAAAACTCACAAACCAGGCAACCATACTCGGCTAAACTCTCGTAAAATGGTTAAAGCATTTGAAGATGTGTAGATGTAAGTTGGAAACTTAGAACACTCAGAACACTCAGAAAAAGAAAGGAAAAGAAAAATGCTAAAGAAACTTAAAGCAAAAGAATTCACAGCAGACCAGATGTCTGCACTACAGGAAAGTGCAGAAAAGCAGGAAATCAGCAGAAGAGCACCTAAGTCAACAGACCCAGTGAACTTCCCAGTGTTTGATATTCCAGTTGGAAAGAAGGTAATGGTATATGTTCCTAACCACACTGTTGCCGATGGAGACAAGGTAGAGCTTAGAATGGATAAGCCACTAATCCACGCAGTGCAGGATGGAAACAGATTCCTAAACTTCAGATGTATTTCAGGTCTACCAGAAGAAGCTGGTTACTCAGGAATGTGTCCTCTTTGCGAGGGTACGTCAGAGCCTTGGGATTTGGCTAAGGAGCAGATTAGAGAGGCTTGCTCAAGAGCTGGTCTTTCAATGGACGATTCAGAAGATAAGTCTGTAAAGGCTATCAAGTCTGAATATTACGGCAACAGAGTTATTAAGGAGGCTCAGAGAAAGTACACATTCCCAATCGTAGTTATCGAAACGGTTAACGACGAGGGTAAGACTCCAGTTATCGAAAACGGTAAGCTGAAGTACAAGGTGATGTGGTACACAATCGGTGAACAGGCTTATGAGGATAAGTGGATTGCAGTACTTGAGGGTATGGAAGATGAACCATCACATCCAGGTGGACATATCTTTATCCTAAACTATCAGTACACTCCAAAGACTGGCGAACAGAATGCAAGAGATGCAGCTAGAAATCTTAAGGTTATTCCTAAGAATGTTAAGGGATTCGAGAAGATTGCTCCAATGCTAGATAAGGCAACTGAAGATTGGACTCCAGCAAAGGCTCAGCAGACTGTAATTATGAACCAGTTCTATGAGGAAGCTGACCTTGAAGAGGTTACTAACACTCTTCTACAGCCTACAAGAGACCTACTCGCTGTCTACAAGGCTAAGGCAAGTGGTCTTGGTGCAGCAGCAATCGAATCAGGTTTCGAGATGAAGGCTCTTCCAGAGGAAGAAGAGAATATCGAACTGCCTCCACTGGAGACAGATTCAGATTTCTAAATTGGTAGATGGTGCGAAGCAACTAAATAAGTTGCAAGGGTATGGATTAAACATATGAATGAGTTAAAAGCCCTTACTTGAGAGAGTAGGGGCTTTTTTATTAAGAATTCGGAGAAAACAGTATGGCATACAGTAAGATAACATCAGTCGAAATAAAGAATTTTATGGGGTACGAAAGTGGTAAAATTCAATTCGATGAGAGTGGTGTAATAAATATCAAGGGCTATAACGACTCAGGTAAATCTGCGATGCTGACAGCTTGTGCAGTTGCTATGATGGATGCCTATAAGCAGAAACAGGCTAAGTTCATTCGTTTTGGAGAGGATTACTTTGGAATAGTAGTATCTTTCGACGATGGGGTACAGCTTATTAGACAGAAGTATAAGAATGGTAACTCACTGTGGGAGCTTAGAGAGCATGGAGATGTGCTTTACACCAATAAAGCTGGAAGTAGGTTAACTAAGGTAAATGGTGTGCCTGAGCCAATAAGGGATTATTTGGGTTTATGCGAGCTTGAGGAAGATGGTTCATATTTAAACTTTCAATCTAATAAAGACCCTCTGCTACTTGTTCAGACAACGGGAAGTGATAACTATAGAGTTCTTCACGAGGTTCTAAAAGCTGAAGAGATTTATAGAGCTAATGCTATGATTAACTCAGATAGAAATCAAATCAATGGAGAGATTTCGAAAACTGAGGGTAGGATTATGGCAATCGAAGAAGAACTTGAGGCTTATAAAGGCATTGATGCTGAGTTAATAGCTCTAATGGCTCAAAAAGATAGCGAGTCAGATAAAGTAATTGAGGCTGGAAGTCTAATAAAAGATGTGGTTACTTCAGGAAGGTCTGTGATGACCTGTGTGGATATACCAGAGGTTGGTGAGATAGATGTAACTAACTTGGAGAGTGTGAACAAGCTGTTGGGTATGGCATCTGAGATTTGCGAGATGAAAACTGCACCAGAAGTTTCAGAAATAGGTTCCATTGACTCTCTAAAACTGGTAGAATTTATAAAGAAGGAAGCTAAAGAGCTAAGTGAAATTGCTGACATTCCTGAGGTAAGTGGAATGGATTTTGGAGACTTGGTTGCTCTTGGTGATGTAATCAAGACTTTAGCCGATATTAACGGTAGAAGCAAGGAAATTAAAGCTATGAAGCTTGAAGAAAATACTCTTAACAAGGAGTTATCTGCCCTTGTTGAAAAGAGTGGAATAGACTATAGAATCTGCAATAATTGTGGAACAGTTGTTGTGGTTTAGTGAGATGGAGCTACGAAGTGAATGGGGAAATATACAACGAATAGGGGTATGTTATAATGGCAATAGAAAAGATAAAAGGTGGTAAGGTTCTTATTTTTGGAGACCTGCACCTAACAAGTGCCTTTGAAGGACAACATAAAGACTACACCCGAGAATGTTACGAGATTATGGACGAGATAACCAAAAAGGTTGATGATGCTGGTGCAAGTGCAGTAATATTCCTCGGTGACTTGATTGGTAGGACTGAAACCAATCTGAAAGATAGGCAATTCTTGATGAGGGTAATGCTATTCTTGAAAAGGCTGAATGTTAAAACAGGTGGTAAAGTCTACTCTGTAAAAGGTAATCACGATTTCGGTGCTTTTTCAGATTTCGATATGATGTGTGGTCTTGGGTATTTGAAGAATGTAAGTGAGGTTGATTACCTAAATGACAGTGGAGAGCTTGAAGTTCGTTTTCACCTTGTAAACTATGGTGATGAGAAGAGAGAGCTTAAGTTCCCTAAGACTGAGAAGGGTGCAGTAAGTAATGTAGTTTTAGCTCATGCAGACTTCCACATCGAGGGTACGGCTGATTGGTATCTACCTACGGCTCAGAGACTTGACCTCGACAGGATGAAGAACTTTAGAGGTGTTGACTTAGTGATTTGTGGTCATATACACCACCCAAGTCAGGAAATCTTGTATGGAGCTGAGGGTATTGGGTTGTTTTATGTAGGTTCTCCAACACGTTCTGTTGAGAGGATTGAGGATTGTTGGGTTGTTTCTTTCGAATATGTTGGTAGTGATAGCTCAACAGAGTATAAAGCTGTGCCTTTTGGTTTGAGACCTGTAAGTGAAGTTTTTTACCCAAAGGAGGCATTTGACATCGCTGGAATGTCTGAAGAAGAGATTGAAGCCTTAGAAGAACAGGAGAGCAGGCTACAGCGTTTAGAAGATATTGTCAGTGAAATCATTGAGGGTAGGCTTACAACAGGAGATATTTATGCTCAGGTTAGAGCAGTACCTGTTGTTGAAGATAGAATAAAAGATATCGCTTGTGATTACTTAAGAAAAGCTATAGATGAGTAGAGAGGGTTAAAAGATGGAACAGGAAAAGTTAATTGAAAGGGTATCCCTGCTAAACAAGAAAATCAAGAAAATCAATATGGAGAGGGTCGTTATTGAGAGTAAAAGGGAGTTACTTGTTGAGACACTGAATAAGCAGGTTGCTGAGTACAAGAAAAAGACTGGAGTAGACTTGGCTGGTAAGAGTGTTAAGGAGGTTTATTCAAAGGCGACTACTGAGTACAACAAGTTGTACGAGGAAATCAATGCTGAATACGAAACTCAGAAGAAGGTTGTTGACTGTATTGAGAGTGGAGATATTGATGGGGCAAAAAGGCTCTTGGGTATGGATGTAGATGCAGAGTCAGAGGCTGAAGAAGAGACTGAATCAGTGGAAGAAGCCGTTGAGGAGTTGGAAGTAGGAGATGACTTTGAACTTGAGGTTGATGATTCCGATGAAGAGGAATCTGAGGACCTTGAGGATTATGAAGAAGAGACTCTTGAGGAAGAAGATGAAGACGAGGAAGACGAGGTAGCCAAGGCAGTCGAGGCAGAAGATGGATTTGCTGATTTAGAGATTGAGGAAATCGACTTGGATGACCTTAGCGTAGAGCCAGAGGGAGTTGAGGAAGAGCCAAAGAAGGCTAAGAAAATAAAGCAGGGTATGGATAATCCTTTTGATAAAACGGATGATATCTTCGACCTTGTTGAAAAAGCTGGAGAGGGAAAGGCTGAGAAGAAGGTTGGAGAGAAAAAGTCTAAGGAGAAAGAAGCTGGGGCTGGGGCGAAAGCTAAAGCTGAACCAAAAAAGGTAGAAGAGGGTGTTGAAAGCCTAGCAGATTTCTTTGAAGATGACGACGAAATTTTAGATTTCGCAGATGGAATTGATGGTCTTAGTTTAGACTTTAACTAAAGGGTATGGGTTAAAAATATGAAGGTAAAAGTAAAATTTCAGGAATTGGAAAAAGCATTAGGGTACGTTAATTCTGTCCTCTCAGATAAGGCTTTAGACGATAAAATGAAGAACATCATTTTTCTCGTCAATAAAGATAAAGTCGAGATAGTAGGAACAAGTACGCTAATCTTTTCAAGGACTTTGTTGGAAGAAGCAGAAGTTGAAGGTGTTGAAGAAGAGTGGTCATTCCAGTTGAAAGCAAGTGACTTGAACGGCTTGGTAAGTTCATTTACAAACCTTTATAAAACTCATGTAGATGAGATTGAGTTAATGGAAGAAGGTGTGAAGGTTAAAGCCGTTGTTCATGAAATTGCTAATGAGGAAAAAGACAGCTCGTTAAACAATGACATTAAGTACCTATTTGACAGCTCTAAGATTGGTAAAAACACTTTTAATGAAATACATTCGGAGTTTCCAGAGGAGTGTGAATGTTTAAAGAGTGGAGAGCTACTTGTGTACATAGACAGCTTAATGCCTTTGATGACAGGTGGTGCAAGTGGTGGTGTTGCAAGTAAACTTTACTTTGCAGAAGACTATGTATTTGTGTTGAGTAGTGCTACAGCAGCATTTTTCAGAAATATGCTACCTGAAGATGTGCTATCTGATGTCACCTTGGGTATGTCATCAGTATCATTCTTGAAGAGAATGGCTGATGCGAGCGAGATGATTGAAATTTGCAAAACAGAAAACTTTGTTTGTGCAAGAACTGGAAATACAGTTGCTTTCATCAAGTACAAGCCAGTGAACATAAAATATAAGATTTATGTTGAGAAGCTTGCTAAGGATAAGGGAGTAGTGCTTGATAGACTGTACCTAAAGGATGTTCTAAAAAGGCTGGGTACGGTTTCACCAGATTGCATTGTTGAGATTACTGAAGATGGTGAAATGCTCCTAAACAATGGAAGTATTGACCAAATACTACCTTTGGTAAGTGAGAAGGAAGCAAAGGATGTTAAGTTCAAGATGTCAGTTCCTGTATTTGAGAAGTCTATTCTTGGAATAGATAGTATCTCAGATGAGAATGTATTCTTGTACTTCGTTCCTAGAAATAAAATTGGTTACACCTTATACCTTATGGATAAAACAAACACTTGGCTATCAAATACTCAGGTAAGAAGGGCTTAGTAGGAGATTAAAATGGGAATTTATTCAAGAGAACTGGGTATGCTTACAGTTCACAGTAAAAAGAAAGCAAGTTTAGAGGCAAAATTAGCCTCTGAGAGAAAACAGCTTTTGGAAAATCAGAAGATATATGTAGACCTTTTACAGGCTCAGCAGTTGCTTACAACAGTAAGTGACGACAATACTGAATCAACTTTAACATTTATCACAAGTGTCATTAACAAGGCTCTTGCTGAAGTGTTTAAGGGTGATGCAAGAAAGATTGAGCTAAAGAAGAAACTGTATGCTGGAAACAAGCCACACATCAACATTGAGTTAACAAACTCAGAGGGAAATACAATAGACTTGGCTATGCAGTCAGGAACTGGGTTACAGCAGATAGTATCGGTTCTCTTTACAATATGTTTGATTGAGATTCGAAAAGGTCGAAGATTTCTAATCCTTGATGAAAAACTTTCAGGTTTGCATAAGAGTGCTAAAAGAATAATGAGTGAAATTCTTCAGATATTTACTGAAGGTGGTTTTCAGTTCATCTTTGTTGAGTACTCACTAAATGATTTTGGTAAGATATACAACGTAGAGAAGCCAGGAATGGTATCTAAAATCTATGACTTAGAGGGTGAGGATTACGATGATACAAGTGTATTCTTATTCTCCGAGGGTAAGGATTTGGGTTTTGAGCTCGAGGATGAGGAATAGGTTCTTGAAAGCAGTGAGATGGAAGAGGTTCTGAAGAACCTCTTTTATTATGTGTTGAATTAAATTCCCTTGTTTTGGGTGTAAATAGAGGAGGTTTATAGAATGGCAGAACTTTATAGTGTTGTAGGAAAGGCTATTGGTAGAGGTATTAAGGCTGAGGACTTCTCGCCTAACAATATAAAAGCACTTGTGATAAATGAAGGGTATGTTATGTGCATAAGGCACGTTAACAGCCCTAAAATATATCCTGTAGATGAGATGAAGGCAATTGAGGAAATAAGGAAGGGTACGGGTTCATCAGGCAACTTGAATAACCTTTTTGAAGGTGAGAGAGTATTGAGTTGCTTGGAAGAGATTTATGTTTCTCCTTTCATAAATGAAAACAAACAGTTCTTTGATTTGGAGAGATTTGCAAATCAGGTGAGTGGTGTTAGCCGATTAAGAAGAATAGGTGTCTGCTCAGTAGATTATCAGTTGGCTAGAAGAAATGAATTTATTCAGGCACTAAACGAGTTTTTCATCAACAAGTGGTCTTACGATGTGTTAATAAGTGATTTATTTAACTCAACTTGGGGAGACGGCTTAGTTAGGTATGTTGAAATTGACAATCCAGACTGGTATCGAAAGTACAATCTAAGACCTACCATATATAAGAAAGACGCAGATAAGGGTCAACTAGCCCAGTGGTTTAAGAAAGCTGAAAAGTCTATAATAGAAGGAGAATCAAGTAGAGTGTTTAGACTCGACTGTGAGATTGCCAACAATTTTATGGACAAGGTTAAGAGTATAATGGGTACGGATTGCGTTAAGATGGCTCTAGCACGAATGAAGAGCAGGTGTTCAAAAATAGGAGTTCCACCTTATTTGATTGGTGATAGTGGTAATCCATTTAAGTCCTTGGCAACAGACGGAAAAGTATTGAGTGTTGAGGAGTATAACAATCAACTTAAAAATGGAGAACTAACTTTGATACCTGTTGTATGGCAATATTGTCAGGCAGTGCTTGGTTCTTTACCAAGGGATTTAAAATTAGCTTGGATGTTGATTGGTGGAGATGAATTCAAAGTTGGACCAGATGTAGGAAGTTTGAATAAAAACGAGTGGTTTATGTTTTTAAAATCATTTGAGATGGTATTAGATAGCTTACCTGTTAAGGTGAGAGAGAACTTATGGAAGAAGGTGAACTAAGATGAGAGATTGGAAACAAGAAGTAGTTGAAAAAGGTCTTAACTGGGCTGAGGTACAGGTTCATTATTCTTCAATGCTTGTTATTGAGAGATTCTCAAAAGGTAAGAATGAGTTAGAAGGCAAGAAAGTTTGGATAGACGATGAGGGTTACTATGAAGACATATTGGCTCAAGCTGTAGAGATAGAAGAAGCTAAGGTTTCAGGTAGACCTGCTCAGGTTGAAAACGATAGAGTACAGAAGTATGTCGAAATGGTAACAGGTAAGCCAGTTGTGATGGGTAAAATTGAGAGTTCTGTTGGCGATGTCTTTGATGAGGTTTTAGATGACTTAGGGGACGATGAAGATGGCTGGAACGATTGGGATTCTGAGGATAGTGAGGGTAGCGAGGAGTTTACAGACTCGGAAGAAGCTACTGGAGAACTTGAGGTTGAGGAAGATGGTGAGCCTGAGGAGGAGCCCGAGGAAGAACCTGAGGAGATTTCAGGAATTGACAGAGAGAAGCTTGAGAAAATCAGCAAATACTATCAAAGGCAGATAGCTCAGGCAGTCAATGAACTTGAAAAGAAATGTGCAGGAATGTATGAATCAGGGTACGAAGTCTTGAAACCAGTGGGTATGGTTACCTCTGAGGGGCTTATAAGCTTGTCAGGAAGTGAGAAAATAGTAAAAGAGTTTGATTCTGCTATACAAACTATCTACCGCATATTAAGAGATAAAATTGGCTTTGTTGAGATGGTTGAAAGGTCTAACAGTAAAATAGCCGAAAGGGTATATTTCGAATACACTTCAGGCGAGAGAAAATTACTTTACTTCCCTAATAAGCACCTTGAATTTGCCTTTGGAAGAGTGAAACCTGATGGAGATATGCAGGAGAGTTTGAAAACATTCCCTAAGCATTCTAAGAGTGCTAACTGGTCTGAATATGCTAAAAGTGAAGTACAGGGTAGTTTAAAAAATGTGTTCACATGCTCTATTCTTAAGTTTGCAGATGGAAGGTCTAATGATGGAATAGAACTCTTTTCAGAGCAGATGGATTTGGAAGTTGCTGAGTATGTTGAGTATTTGAAAAGATGCTTAGCTTTTTCAATGCTTATGGTGATTTATAAGACTACTGATGACGGTGGTATTGACTCGTTTAAACTAAGGGTATGCGATACGAATGGTGCTTTAGGAAGTATAAATATAGTTAACGAACTACTAGAAAAAGCCTTTGCTGGTGGTACTGGAAAAGACCCGTTCTCTTATAAACCTCGTATTGATTTCGAAACAGGTGTTAAGGAGTACGCTCATGAGTTCGACCACTCTGCAGCACAGGGTATGCCATTATTTGCATATAAGGCTTACTTAGCTCTAAAAGAACAGGGTATGCAATTGAATATAAATACTCTCATCTTGGGTATGTTGGAAGATGGAACTATTTTAAGAAACGGTAAAGACGAGTTCAATTTAGCAAAAACACTGTTACATTTTATTAACGCTGGTTCAAGAGCTGGTAAAGGTGTAATGACTTTAAATATCTTGATGGCAATATTGGCTAGTGGTATTCCTTTATTCTACTTGGATAGAAAGCCAGATATGGCATCAATACTAAAACAATTATTCCCAGAAATGTTTATCGTTAATGGTGCAAGTTTAAATCAGGCTGATGATAAATATAATCAATTCATTGGAATAAATAGTCAGGTTGATTGGAGCAAAGTACCTGATTATGTTGGAGAGGTCTTTGGTACGAAGAAGACTTGGGAAGAGATGGGAGACTTGTTCTATTGCAGGGCTTTGAAGCTTGTTTGTGGAATTATTCTAGCAAGGGCTAAGGGGTACGCTATGAGTGAACTCGGTGGAGATAGAGGTATATGCGTTGTAGTAGACGAATTTACTAACTTCCAAGATAACTTCTCAGCTTTGTTGAAGAAGGCTCACGATTTAATGGCACCAATTACTTATGAGGCTGATATGGTTAAACTTCACGAAAGCAATATGCAGAAATCTGAGAAGATACAGTTTGAAGCTAAATGTAAAACCTCTTACAATGAAGCTACTATGTATGCAACAGCTTGGGTTAAGTCACTGGCTAAAGACTTAGAATTGGTAGAGACAATGAGAAATGCAGGTTTTGCAGAAGCAGAAGTGGGTATGTCTAACATCTTCATAATAGGTCAGAATATCGAGAGAGGACCTATACAAAGGGGTAAGCTAACCATTTTAAGTAGTGATGGCACTGGTTCTGCAAGATATGGTCGAGCAGGTTTAACAGGAACTCTAAGGTCGGGGTCAGATAAAATTGACTGGACAAGAGAAAGTTATCCAATGTCACTGATAAGCATGAAAACTGCTGATATTATGATGGGTAACAATGAACCTAAACCACATTATATGGCTCAGGAAGATGTAAGGTCTAAGGCTAAGGGTAGACTCGATAGAGTAGCAAACAACTTTGCTTATATAAATTCTTTTGACGAGTCTATGAGGCAGAAAATCATAAACATTGGAAACACTTCAGAGACTATTGAAATTGCAGGAAAGGCTGTTTACTTTAAACCATTCCTTGTTTTAAATAATGCAGATATGGATAGTTCCTATGTAAAAGATATGTTCGATAGGTGTGCAAAAGCAAATGTGGGTAGGGTTGAAATAATAAATGACAACCTTGGAGAAGTGTATACAGATGCTAATGGGGAGCAGGTTAAAACTCTTCATAAAGGTGTGGGCTTTGATGGTTACCTTAAGCTTGTTGGTGCTGAAGGACTTCAGGCAATCACTGGAGAAAGTAGCAGGATTGCTAATACGGTAGTAGCAAGGTTAGGATATAATGGAACTTGGTTTGACTTTATAACCGATTTAAGACCAGACTGGCTTTTCACTGTTGAGGATATTGTCAATGCTCTTGGAGGAAATGAAGTTGCTTTGAGAGACCCAAGTACAAATCCAGTAACAAGGGAAATGTACAGATTCGATAGGGGTATGTTTGCTGTTGAGAGTGTAGCATCGTTTGAAGATGGGTATGTTGAAGAGGATGGCGAGCAACTCAACGACTACTCAAGTGCTGGAGATGTTGAGAGACCTGAAATGTCCATTGAAGATTATGGAGATTTGATGGGAGTAAAAACAAGAGTTGATGCAGATATGGCTGGTGTCTTTAATGACGGTGGTGCAAGTGAAAACATCAACTTTTTTACAGAACCTATCCGAGACGGATTAGTGGTTGATAAAAGCCTTGAAGATGCTTTAGCCTTATTGAGAGCAAGGGGTTTTCAAGTTAGTAGTTCAGACGGTGTAGGTCTTGAAGAAGACTTTGAAGGTGGATTAGCAGAGGATTACATAGATGATTTTGAAGAAACTGAATTCAATGAGAATAGTGTTATTGAAGGTCAGGAGATTGAGTCTTTGGTTAAACTAGTGACTATGGACGCTTTGGAGAAATTCGGTGGACTTGGAAACATAGTATCTCTTAAGGTTGTTGGAGGAACTTTGTTCCTGAATGGGTATGCTTATCGATGCTCTTTGAGTAGTGATTTGAGAAAAAGGCTCAGCTACGATTTAAGAAGAGAGATAATGACGGGAAATGTCTGCAGGCTTTTTGATTATGGAAGCATTTTAGAGATGCCAAGATTAAGAGACCTCGAGTTTGATAGTGCTAGTTTCGTGTATGATTATGTGTCAATCGCTTGTGGGTATGGCTCTGTTTTAGAACCAGGAATGTTCTTTAGGGATTGTCAAGCACTGCAGTCTTTGAAAATAGCAGGAAGGCTTTGGGGTAGAGATAGCGAAAACTTAGAAAGTGGTGAAGTATTCGCAAAGGCTAAAAGAAGTACACAGATAGCTGACGCATCCGAACACCTGATGTCTAAGGCTTGTGGAAAAAGCTGGAACTTCTCTAAAGAGATTATAAAAAAGAAAGACTATGGCAACTTTGTAAGGGTAGGTGGTTTCTTATTAGGAGCTACTGCAGCTGGAGTAGCAGGTGGGGCTTTCGTAGGTTCAAAAGTTGGTAGAGGCTTATTCAGGGGTGGAAAGAAGTTTGTTGGAAGCTTGAAAGATTTATGGAGTGAGTCCAAAGAATTCTAAGAGGGTATGGCTTTTGAGTTTAAAATAATGTAAACTATATGAGAAGGGTGGTGGATCTAAAAGATGTTTGAAAGTGATTTAAGGTTGCTTGGATTGGAAACTGGTGCAAGTAACGAAGACATAAAGAGAGCTTTTAGAAAGAAAAGTCTAATCTTCCACCCTGATAGGAATGGTGGCAATGCTGAAATGTTTCAACGCTTGGTTGAAGCTAAGGAGAGACTTTTAGGAAATGGTGCTGATTCAGGTAGAGTTGGTAGTGTTCGAAAAAGAAAAAGGTATGTCCATAAAAGTATTTTTTCTATAAAATTGGAGGATTAGGAAGTATGAAGGTAGTAAGAAATGATGTAGTTTCACTTAACTGGGACGCAGAAGGTTTTGTGCAACATAAGAAGGAAGGTTTCATTGGTTGTACATTTGAAACTGGAGGTGTAGATGTTCTATTCATTGACCAGAATGCAGTACTGGTTGTTGATGAAGAGGGCAACCCATTTAGCAAGAACGAAATCGTAGATATGTTGAAGTCTGCAGTTAAGGACGGGGATTCACCTTGGGATGTAGTAGTAGAACCAGGATACATTCCAATGGGCAAAATCTATATCGACGATGATGGTTCAACCTCTATCAGAATGGAAGAGAACCTTTCAGGGTATGACATTGATATGGATGAAATCGAGAGAAGACTTGAAGACCTTGCAGGGTATTGGACTCCGATATTTGAGTAAAAGGAATTTGAACCTACACTGGGCAACTCGAGAGGGTTGCCTTTTTAATTAAAAAGAATTGGAGGAATGGAAAGTGTTAGTAGTTACGGTGCAGAATAGACAATTTATTGATAAATACTTGGCTGGAGAAGAAGTTGCACCTCACTGGGAGAGAAGTGTTTTTGTGGAGAAAGAGCTTGCAGTACTGGAGAAAACAATTGTTCAGGAAGGTGAGAGAAAAGGAATAGATTTATCTAAAGGTATGTTTTGGGCTTGGGCAAGGAATCCTTTTTACGAGTTTCAGCAGAAATCAGCTTTTTATGACGAGAAAGATATGGATGTATTGATATTGGATTTACCTGTTTCTGAGTTGGTTCTTTCGGATTTTGATGTTTGGAATGAAATTATGGACGATGTATTGTTGGGAAAGGGTGTTTCTTTTAAAGATGTGGCTAGACTGTTTAGTGTTAACCTAATTCGTGATAAGCATTGTGTTCAGGCTTGTTTCAAAGAGTTCAGGAAGGAACAAGTTGTAGATAGGGTAAGATATGTTGATTTCCTGAAGAGTTTATCTTTTGTGAGAACATTTGGTGTTTATGATTAGGAGAAGTGCGAGAAGAAGTGGGTATGGTGGAATAAAATAAGTCAGGGTACGGCTTTCAGAGGATTTGGGAAGATTTAGGAAGTTTGCAAAATTGAAAATCGTTTTAAAGGTGGAAAATCGCTCTTGTGGGCGATTTTTATTTTGGGGTGCTTTTGTGGTAGCAGTGTTGGGTTTTTATCGGTGTGTGCGTGTATTTTGTGGGTTAAAATTGGTCTTGTTTTTCTTGCCCTTATTTCGGTGTGGGTTTTGGGGTCTGTGTGGGGTTTTGTGGGAAATTGGGAGAGAAATAGTTCCGTTTCTCTCTCAGAAAGGTTGGAAGCGTAGAAATTTTTAGGAGATGGTTGTAGCTAACTGTGAGAGTTTGTTATGCTAGTTGCAAGGAGGATTTGGGTGGTTTGTGAACGACAAACTGGGTATGACTCTAAATGAGTTTTAGACAAATGCAAATTTAGAAATTGAAAAGAAATAATTAGATTAAGGAAAGAAAAAAGTTAGAAACAGACAAATGTAAATTTAGATTTAGGAAAATCACCTAAAAAGTAAGAATGAAATTAAAAATTGGTAAGAGAATATATCATGTGCGATTGCGATTTTGGTTTGTTTTGTTATTCGCCACTATTATAGTAGTGTCTAGCGTGGTTATGTGCCTTGCTGATGCGAAAGAGGGAAATTCCGTTTGGGGTACACCTAAAAGTATAAAGGATATACCTCAGACGATCCAAACTAAAGTGGAGGCAGATGAAAAAGTAGAGAGTGCTACGGAGGAAGTAGACGAAAGTCAAAATGAAGAGACGGAGAAACCTCAGGGTACGGGCTTTGGTTTAACTTTTGGAGAGGAGAGTTGTGTAAAACCTTATATGGATTTTAGATGTGTGACTTCTCCTGAGAGTGAGCAGTGGAAACTTTTACACAGTGAAAATTGTGTTAGTAATGGAAATGGTTTGATGAGAGTTGATGGTTATTATTGCGTTGCAATGGGGCAGAACTTTGGTAGTATTGGAGACCGTTTCATTGCAGTTTTAGAGAAAGATAATGGAGAAAGATATGAAGTTGGGTTGATAATGGCTGATGCTAAGCAGATGTGTCACACTCAAAATTGTGAAGGCTGGGTAGGTGTTGATGGTCATGTATTTGAGATGGTTGTAGATACGGAACTTTTACACCCAACTGCTAAAGTTATGGGAGATTGTAACTATGTTCCCGAGTTAGAGGGTAAGGTTGTTGAAATTAGAAAACTTTAACAAGATTGAGGTTGAACTTTAGAAGGGGTAGAAAGGGTTCGACCTTTTTTAATTGTATTGTTTTAGGGTTAGAAAAGTGTTAAACTAAATTTAACGGGAAACGGAAGTAGTATTTATGGAGGTATTTAAATGATAAAGATGAAAGGTGTTAACCGAAGTAAAGAAGTGGTTAACTTTACAGAAGAATTATTCAACAACATAACAAAAGATTGTGAAGTAGCGGTAAAACGCAGTATTGATTGGCTAATCTATTACTCAAGAAGAATTAACATTTTTACGATGGAGGCACTTGAAAAAGGTAAGAGTGATAAACCAACTCTTATAAAGTATGTAGTATTCTTTAAGAATGTAGAAGGTTTTACTGGAGATATAACAGCCTATCTAGATATGCATAAGAATTCTGTTGTTCTAGTTGGAAGTTTTGAAGATGGCGAGATATTTAATAGTGGTTTTGAAGATATTAAGGACCTTAAAGAGGTAGAAAGCAAGTATGAGCAAATATTTAAGGACTCACAGGAAAAAGGTGGACTAAAACAGTATGGTTGCAGTTTTGCTTATGATGTGGAGGCTTAGATAGGGAAGTTTTAGAAATAGGAAAAATAAATTTAGAAGTAGAAAACTGCAAGAGGCTTATTTCTTTCGTGGGAAGTTTGTTTCTTGTGGTTCTTGTGTGTTTGTTTGAGGTGGCTGAGAACCTTGTAATTTGTGGGTTTTGAGGGAGTTGATAGATTTGGGCAGATTCGAGTTTTTGTGGAAGAGTGTTTATCTGCTCAAGAAGTTGAAGAAATAAGGAAATTTGTGAGAAGAGATTGGAACCTTGATTAGTCGATGCTAAGACGGGAAAATGAGAATATTTAAGTGGTCTTTGTAGAGGAGGGCTATGTTAAGTTCGGAAAATCCGTTTGGGTATGGTTAGTTAACTGCATTTTTAGAAGATGACAAATGTAAATTTAGAAAATGGAAAAGAGTTTTGACTGAATGATGTGTATTGAAATACGCTGAACTTTGGCTCAAGGCTCTCTTTTAATTTATTCGTTTGGGAGATGTTCTTGGCGATTTTGAAGGGTTGCTTTGTGTGGTTTGATTTGAAGATTACAAGTTGTTAGTTTGTTCTTCAAGATGGTTGAGCTTTTACTGTTTGTGGTTTGTTGATTTAAGAAAACAAGAAGGAATTGGGTACATTTAGTTTATTTGAAGTGAGAGAAATGGTTGCTAAAAGTTGCGTTTCTTTCCTTTGTTTTGTGAGAGTATTTATTTGTGGTTGAAATGGTCTGAAGTTTGCTTGTTGGATAACCTTGATTCAAATTGGTTTTTAGTGTTGTTAAATACTTTGAAGTTGGTTTGAAAGAACTTTGTTATTTGGTCGAGGAGTTTAATGTTTGAAATGGGTGCTTATTTTGTTGGATTTCTTGGTTTGAAAAAATTGGCAGAATCTTGGGTGCTTGTTTCTTTTTCCTGAAATTCGTTATGTTTTGTGGGTTTGAGGGCAAAAAAAGAACTGCGTTTTGGTGATTGTTTGAGTCAGTTGTTGGGGTCGGTTGGTGAAATTTTCACGGTGGTTTTAAGAAGCTTAGTTTTGGTTTTAAAATTGGTTGATGAGATGCTTGGTTGAAATATCTTTGTTTGTTTCTCTTTTGTGGTTCAAATTCTGTTTGATGGTTTAGGTTGTTGGTTGTTGGTTCTGAATTGCTTTGTCTTTTAGGAAGTGATTTTGTTCCTTTGTTGAACAACTGTTAATTTAGAAAAAGACAAATGTAAGTTTAGAAATTGAAAATTTGTTGTATTTGGAGGAAAAATGGTTAGTTTTTTTAAGAAGATGAATAGTGCTACTGCTGAGTTGAAGAAGTTGGGAAAGTGGAATCGCTTGGAGCTTGTTGAAGAGTTGAATGAATTTGTGAGAGGTTGTTCTTGGTCAAATAACAAACACCGAGTGGGTATGGTTTCAATGACTTTGGAAGGGTATGATGACGCATTTATAGGAGCAAGTTTAGGGATTTCAGAGAGTACTGTAAGATATACCAGAGCCCAGTTGAGTAATCGTCTTTGGGATTTGTTTGGGGGCGATTTCTTTGAACACTTGGTAAATGACTCTGATGAAATGGGTATTTGTCGAGCTAAATTGGATTGGGTTAAGTTGGTTCAAAAGGGTGATGTTCTAAGAGATTTGTTTCTCCCTAACATTGCAATTCAACTAGAGAAGGTGTATAATAATAACAAATATGAAATAAAGGACTGTAAGGAAGAGGTAAAATTCCTTTTAGACTACTCAAATGCGAGAATTAAAGAAAGGTTAAACAGCTTAGACGCTGATAAGTTGGCTTATATTGGTAGTTTGCTGAGTGGCAAGAATGGTGCTAGCGATATAACTGAGAAAGAGATGAGCTTGTACAACCTATTTAAAAGTGGAGGAAAGAAGTGAAATGATTGCTAAGGTTTTATGCAAGGATGTTTTTAAAAGGGAGAAGTTTAACACTTACTCAGAATTGGTATTTTCTCTTGCTTTAGCGAGGGAGTGCAATCGAAGGGGTATAGCATTTTCTTTTGAAGGAATGCATATTGACTTTGAACATATACCTGGAAAAGTATCTGAAGTCTTTTGGTGGGCTTGGAAGAAGAATTTAATTGAGGGTGTTGACAGTGAAATGTTAAAGTTTGAAAGAACTATTCTTGAAGAACCTTTTGACTTCAGGTCGATGGATTGGATTTCTTTGGTTGGAGATAACCTATTCTTTGAAGAAGGCGGTAAACTTATTTGGACTGAAAAGTGGGCGAGAGACCACTATCTGTTTGAAAATTCCTTGGATGAAATGGATATTTTTGATAGAATTG
>ERZ1674045.190-NODE-190-length-19952-cov-8.834699_pt1 | contig 19952 bp, 42 predicted proteins | sample MGYA00581131_ERZ1674045 | MGnify/ENA primary metagenome ERZ1674045 (study PRJEB41354, sample SAMEA4873299) | human saliva metagenome | biome: human-associated habitat [ENVO:00009003]; feature: mouth environment [ENVO:08000002]; material: saliva material...
CTTAAACTAGGAGAAATCCTAGATCGTGAAAAACTATCATCAGATGATATGTACGAATTGTATAACACACTACTAACAGCAATCAGAGTGTACGGCGACGTTATCGGATTTGATGATAAAGATTTTCAAGAAATGGCTCTTACAATCTTAGTTCTTGAAAAGGTTGAAGAAGCTAAAGAAGCTAGGGTAGCGTAGAGGGGTGCGATTCCCCTCCTAGCTATTGCTCTAAGAGCAAAATAAAAAAGGAGGTAAGGCAAATGATGGAACACATCATAAAAAGCCTAGCAAACAAGGACACTGCAACCGTCATCTTGATACTAGGCTTAGTCAACGAAGCTCGTCTTTGGCATAAGCAGTACTTAGCTTACAAACTCAAAGACAAAGAGCTTAAGAAAAAGTAGAGAAAGGGGCAGAAGCCCCAACCTCTACTTGATAGTGTACCATCATTTGCCGTGAAAAGCAATGAGTGAAGAAACCGGCTTGATAATCCTAGCAGGATTTGTGATTGTATCTTTTACTATCCGTCAGATAGTGAAGTACCGATGTGATAAAAAAGATAAGGAGTAGGATATGGAAAAAATTATAGCTGATTCTGTCGAAGAGTTGTACGAGAAGGTTGCGGAACAAGAAAAACGCATCTCAGAAATTGAAATGCGTTTAGGGATTAAACCTCAGGAAGAAACTTTAACATAAATTTAGATTTGAAAATCTGAATGATAATATCTACATAGTTTTTAAGTTGAGACAATGAAATGCTGGTACTCTTATTCCAATGGGTATAGCCGTTACCGACTATTCGGATAAAATGAAGAGCGCTTTTTAGAAGGTCGTCATCTTTTACATACCTATCAATGGCATTGTTAAAAGTAAATTTTGGATCAGATAAATATTCTTTTGTATCTAATTCAAACGCCAAGGCATAATCTTTAATTAAGCATTCGATAGCAGAGCGGTAGCCTGTTCCTGCGATGTTTTCCAATCCCATCTTTTCGGCCTCAATCGCTTCACTGTAAAATTCTACAAATCTAGGGGCGTGGTCAATGAATAGACGATCTATATCGGTAACAATTTTATTGGGATAAACAAGAGCCATAGTTGTTTTATCATCTTGATTTAAATATTCTTGGCTTGTCATGTGGTATTTCTGACAAGCTGGACAACGATGGTGCAGAGTAAAAACATAACCTTCTTGGGTATCTAATCTCCCTACCTCTTTGGTGGTTGGATTGTTTCCGATTCCACACAAAGGGCAAGTTTGAGGAATTTCGATAGTTAAAAGTTTCCCAATTGTACTGAAATAATAGTCAACAGTAGATATTTCCATAAGATTTCTCCAATCATTTTATTTTGATTATACCACATTTGAAAGGGGGTGAGGATATGAGACTGAGGCGATATTCGTTCAGTAGACAAATAAAAAACGTACTCCAGCTGCTATCTGAAGTACGCTACGGAAATTGTTCTGCTCAAACTAATAGCAGTAGTCAACAACACTTCGCTGGTATCGCCCCCAGCACTGTAGTTGAAATAGAATTTGATTCTCGATTTGGAAGACTAGTTTTTTCGACACTTTAAGAAAAAATGTCAGCTATTTTAAAAATATTGGGTCGTCTAGCTAAGACGCCGAGAAAAAATCTAGCTTCCCTATTGAACCCTGCTAGTCAGGTGCGGTAGGCAAAAGGTAACCTACAAAATGAATCCAAACTCTACTGAGACACAGTCCCCTTCAAAAATTTTGCCAATTTGCATCAGCTCCTTTCTTGTTAAGGATAATATAAATATATACTGTTTTTGAAGGGGTTACATCGGTCTTAAGACTGATTTTTGGAGAAAATTATGGAAGATAAAATCATCGAACTAGCTGATTACTTCATCAGCGAAAACACAACGTACAGAGAAGCTAAGATAGCGTGTGAGAAGCTATTGAAACAAGTCAGCCATGAGATAGAACTCAGGGCACTGGAAAGTAGGACAGTATGAAAGAAACAATAAAAGAATTCCTGAAATTCAGAAGTCAATTTACAAAACGTGAATGGTTTGAAATTAACCAAGCCGTCGAAGCTCGTTTAAATCAAAAAGTCGCCCAGTTGAAAATGGACGACTCAGATGTAGAAATCATTTCTAAAAGACTAGAAAAAAGTCATCTAGAAACGATTTGAATGAACATTGGATGGATACGATAGTCAGCGCCACGATAGTGAATGTAGATATAATCCTGATGGTACATAGTGTTTGCTTCAGGTTTAGAAATTGGTGAGTAGAGTTCGGCATTTTCTTCCCACCAAATGTAAGGACTAGCCATATTTGGTCCCATTACACAATCGTCTTCGGCTGATAGATTCACCCAATTTCCGCAAAGACATGCGTGAATTTCAGTCATAACATTACCTCCTTTCTGACTACATTATAGCAGAAATCAAGGAGGACAACTATTAATACAAGGGGGGTGAGTGCGTGCAGGAACTTACAAAAAAGCAAAAGTTAAAAAAGCAAGAATTGAAGCCGAAAATAAAGCTTAGAAAAGAGAGAAAAAAACATGAACTTACGACAGTTTTTATGGCAGATTTAATTGGTTTGAAAAATCGCAGACAATATGAATTAAAAGAAAATGGCAAAGCTCCATTTCATGATTATGAGATATCTATTATTTCTAATTATTTTCACAAATCAGAGAGTGAATTATTTTTTTAAAATGAAATATCTCAATTTGAGATTAAAAAGAAAGGAGAAATTATGACAGATTTTAAAAACTTAAATGTCCAACTAATCTTTCAGAAATGCAACGGATGATTATACTGCAGTCAAAAATGATTTTCTTAGAGATCCAAAGCTTGAGCCGGCAACAATTGGGATATTGATGGTTGTTCTCAGTAATAAAGAGAATTGGCTTGTCTATCCTGAGGAAATAGCTAGACGGTTGAATATTAGCCGCGAAATGGTTTTAAGGCATTTCAAAAAGATTGAAAAAGCTGGATATTTACGGACTGTCAAAAAAAGCCTCGGCAGAGGGAGAGGAGTTCAGACTTTCAGATTCTTCTCAGATACAAAAATAACTGATTTTCAATTTGAAATTATGTTGCAACGTCTTGATGAAGCGATAGCTATGAAGAAGTCTAAGTTATCCACAATTACTTAATACAAAGTTGCATTTTACAACATTGTATTTTACAACATTGTATTTTACAACATTGTATTTTACAACGTTGTAAAATAAGGCACTAATAAATATTAACTAACAACAAGTATTAAATAACAATAAATATTAACTAACAACAAGTCCTACTTCTCTTAATAAATAAAAGAGAGAAATTTCAAAATTCTAATATAGGACTTTGGTTTGGAAGGAGAAGGAAAAATGAACGAATTAGAATGGTTTTACTTTTCTGTCATAATCAATCTTATCATAGGCTTTGCTACGTACTACGCTAGCAAAAGATATAGAAAAAAGCTCATCAACGAGTATAAAAAAATACAAGATGATGAGCTCGAAAGAATTAGAAATAAACTTAATTTATGATTTTCTAGAGGTCTTTTGAATGAATTTTTTATTTAGGTTTTGTTTGTGACTGTTAGCTTTATCAGCTAATTTTAAAGCTTTGTCCAAATCTACCTCGCCTGCTAAAACTTTGTAGGCAAGATCATTCACCTTCATAGCCTTGTCGGTTTCGGCATCGAGTTGGGACACTTTCTCAAGTTCTTGCAACCGTAATTCATGAGCTTGCTTGACTTTTTCAAGCTCCAAGGCATGTTGTTGTATGAGAGTATCGATCTGATAATGAAATTCTCTTTCGAGTTTTTCAACAATATGTGAATGTTCTTTAGCTTGTTTTTCAATCTCAGCTTTATTGTTAGATTTAGACGCAACATACGACCATAACCCTGAGATTATTGCAAGAATGACACTAATTGCAGGTTGAATAAGAACTTGATATTCCATAAGATTTCTCCAATCATTTTTATTTTGATTATACCACATTTGAAAGGGGGTGAGGGAATGAGACCAAGACGATATCCGTATAGTGGGAAAAGAAAAAAGCAATCTGATGAACAGATTGCTAAGTTGAAAAGAGATATTGATGTAAATCGTACAAATATATCATCTTTAAAATTCGCTATAGAAACTTTAAGTAACCATCAGAATTATCGATAACTTGATAACCTTGAGCAGTTGCTTCTTCGATAATTTCAGCTTTAGACATTTCAAAATCAGATAACTGAATTACTGCGCTAGGTTTATCAGTAGTCGACTCTGAAAAATAAGATAATAGAATATTATCGAGATTTTCCCAGGTTAGTTTCTTAACAACGTGGTTTGGCTTATGGCTAAGCTTACTCATTTTTTGAACCTCCTTTCTGCTGAAGTTTTGACTAAAACGGGAGAGGTCTTAGTCAAGAATATTATAGCATAATCTAAATTAAATAACAATATGTAGTGTTTTTATATGTTTAAAACACTATATATTGGGAAAGGAACAATGTATGTGGAAGAAGTTTAAGCATTTGTTGATTGAAAAAGGGATGACACAGAAGGCATTAGCTGAAAAAGCTGGTATCAGTTCAAATACAATCAGAAATATCAAAACCGAGCGTATTTCTTTTAAGAATATGTGCAAAATAGCTGATGCACTGGAAGTCAAAATAGACGAACTAAGGTAAAACAAAAAAGCACCTGACGGCAATCAGGCGCATACTTAAATATTCAACATGATTATAACACGAAAGAGAGGAAATTGCCAATGGCTTTGGAATTGTTTGGAGAAGATTTTAAAAACGAACTGTTGGAAGAACTTGTCCAGTTAAATGTGAAAGCTATGACTGAAGCTAAAATGCGAGTGGCAAGAGGCACGAACTGGGCTTCAATCAAAACGGTTCAGGAACAAACAGGCTGGGGTCGCAAGAAAATCGAAGATTTCAGAGACGCAGGAAAATTCCGCTATCAGCAAAACGCTAAAGGCGGTAAGTATTTATATGACTTGAACGACGTACTACGGTTTCAAAGTCAGTTAGCAAAATAAAGGAGAGAGAACAATGTACGAACCACCACTAATTAGCCAGCTGTTGGGAGCAGGCGCTTTGATTTTGGGATTTATTAGCGCAGGGATTCTAGCTCATCAGTTAGAAAAGCAAAAAGAGGAAGAAAAACGACTTCAGGAAGAGTATGATACGCAAGTTATTAGAACTTGTAATGAATTGCTGGAGATGGGGCGTGAAATTGAAAGAGAACAAATCCGCAAGAACATTCGCAGAGAGTTTCCAGGCTTTACGTTTGATAACGAACCGCCTCAAGGATTGCGACCTGAGCCATTAGCCTTACCGGAACCACGAAGAGCACGCTATGCAAAGCATTTGGGATAGAGTAAAGGAGACACTAATGTTTGATTATGACAGAGATATGATGCAACAGCCTGAACCACGAGAAGAACTTGACCCAAACCAGTACATCTATGTTGGATGTGGGCAGTATCGATATGTGGGTGATGAAGTATGATTGAGGAGTTATACGCAGATAATGGCACCTTGCGCTCTGACTATATTCATCTTGGCCGAGAACTGGGGCAGATTATCAATGAACAACAAGATATAATCTTGAAACTACAAAACGAAAATCGACGTATAAAACGTGAAAATTGGAATTTGAAGAAGACGAAAGGAAGAAGATGAGCTTTTAGAAGGCTCTAAAATCGCCTGTATTCGATTTTAAGAAGCAGGTATATAAATTATCGAACGAAGAACAAAAAACGGAAATAGACCCCAAATGTGAAGGATGAGGGGTATAGGAGAGAAACGATGGCAACACTTTACGAATTGACAGGACAATTTCTTGATATTTACAACTTGGAGTTGGACGAAGAAACAAAACTAGACACCTTGGATTCCATTGATTGGGAAACTGAGTACGAAACCAAGGTAGAAAACTATATCAAGGTCATGAAGAACCTTGAAGCGGACGTTGAGGCTCGTAAGAATGAAATTAAGCGCTTGACAGAACTAAATAAGGCAGATGAGAAGAAGAAAGAGCACTTGAAAGATACACTTTCGGCAAGTATGAGTCTGACAGGTCATGAACGTGTTGATACACCACTTTTCAAGGTATCATTTAGAAAATCTCAAGCCGTGGAAGTAGATGAAGCAGTCTTGCCAGAAGCTTACAAGGTAGCAACTTGGAAAGCGGATAAGAAACGCTTGAAAGAGGACTTGAAGAATGGTCTTGAAATCATTGGTGCCAGCTTAGTTGAACGTAAAAACTTGAGTATCAGATAGGAGTTGGAATCAGATGACAGAAAAAACTATGGGCATTTATGAAAAACTAGCGAATATCCAAAACGAGTTGAAAGCTCCCAAAAATCAGTACAACTCATTTGGTAAGTACAACTACCGAAATGCAGAAGACATTGAAGAAGCGTTGAAACCTATCTGCTTGAAACACCGTGCAACGTGCTTGATTTCAGAAGTATCAACTGAAGAATTGGCAGGGGAGCTTATCACGAAAGTTACTGTTTCGCTAACGGATTGGGATAGTGACAACGTAGTTACAGTTACAGGACGGGCGAGAGAAGAGCGCACAAAAAAAGGGATGGACGCTTCTCAAGTTTCTGGAGGCGCTCAAAGTTACGCAACTAAATATGCGCTGAGTCAAATGTTTTTGATTGACGATAGCAAAGACGCAGATACAGATGCGGATTACATTCAAAGCGGACGAGCAAGTCAACCGAAGAAACAAGCGCCAAAGAAAGCTGATGATCCTGTTATCTCAGTTGAGAAAGCACACTACTACTTGAAAGAAATTGCTGCTATTTCTGTTGAAAAAGGCAAAGAGGATGGCTCTATCGTTAAATGGTTCTTGAATCATCTTGGAGTGGTTGACTATAAGATGATTAAGCAGTCGCAGATTGAAGATGCGGATATGTTACTTGGTAAATTGAAAGGAAAATAGAAAATGTTAAACAATGTATCGCTTGTTGGAAGGCTTACAAAGGACGTGGATTTACGTTACACCCAATCAAACGTGGCAGTTGCTACGTTTACTCTTGCAGTGAATCGCACATTTAAAAGCGAGAATGGAGAGCGTGAAGCTGACTTTATCAATTGTGTTATGTGGCGTAAGCAAGCTGAAAATCTCGCTAACTGGGCTAAGAAGGGCGCTTTGATTGGAATTACAGGACGCATTCAGACTCGGACATATGATAACCAACAAGGGCAGCGTGTCTATGTGACAGAGGTTGTAGCTGAGAATTTCCAGCTGATGGAATTTAAGAAAGACAACAGTCAACCAGTAGTTGACAGTCAACCGCAGGAAGCGCCTAATTTTGCTAGAAATTCAAATCCGATGGATATTTCTGATGACGATTTGCCATTTTAATGTTTGATAGATTGGAAAAATATGACTGAATTAGTAAAAGTAGATGTGCAGTGTCCGTTTTGTGGGGAATGTTATCACAGAATGGTTAAGATTAAACCTTCATCAATTCGCTGTAGAGTGTGCAGTAAATTCCTGCATTTGAAATGGATAGGTAACACACCAACAAGTACGAATAAAGCAGGTTTTGGGCGGTTAGCGTATGATCCGTATAACAACAATGAGGAGATTATGGAACTGAATGAGGTGTTCACAAAGACATGAAAGAACGATTGATTTTGAAATTTGAGTTGAACAGGAAACAGATGATCAACGCAAACGACAGACCACACTTTCATCAAAAGGCTAAAATCACTAAGTTCTTACGGCAGTTAGCTGAATACGAGGGCAAGAATGTACTGAGAGATTACTTTGGCTTGCCTTACAGCGAGGACAAGCCTTGCAAGGTTAAGGTTCGGATATATCCTCCGACAAATCGGAAGTATGATCCGCCGAACTGGTCGCCTACAAGCAAGGCTTTGTTTGATGGACTAACGGATGCTAAGATTTGGACAGATGATAACTACAATGTAATAGTGTCGACTGAGTTCATGCACGGTGGCAAGTCTGGAAATAAGAATTACAGGATTGAACTTGAGATATACGAATATCACGAGATATTGCAGAGGATAGTGGATGGAATTTGATAAACAAGAATTGATAAAAGGTTATCTACGCACGATCGAGCAAAACGAAGAGAAGATAATCGAGTATTCGAAGCCGTGCGATGCACGCAAGAGACGGATTAGAGCGCTTGAGCGCGATTTGTTAAAGAAAAAGAATAAAGAGCTAGAAGAAAAAATAAAGGAGTTGGAAGATGAAGTATAAAGTGACAGAATACTATTCAGATTTCCAAGAAGAGCAGACTGGCACTTGCGAATTGTGCTTTGGTACAGCGTGGGTTGAAAATGGTTCAATAACGGTTGAAGATGAAAACGGAACTGAAACAGAAATTTATTTAACCGTCTGGGATTGGGGCGATTACGACACAATCTATATTGATAATGTGGTTAATTTCTCGGCTTGGTTGCAAGAAAGAGATATTGAACCAATCGGTGAAGAAACCAAACTTTGGCCGTGGTTGCATGAATTGGTAGAAAAATATAATGAGGAGTTGGAAGATGAATAAGCAGGAATTGATTAAAGAGTTTAGAAAAATTGGGATTTACAATTTGAGTATATTTAGTACTGAAATCAAAGGCATTCCGACCGAAAGTGCAATTACATTAATCGAACAACTAGACGAACCCAAACCAGTCAAAGTTAAGCAATGCGTGGCGGATTGGTATAAAAAGAATAAGGGTGATTTTGAAACAAGTTTGTTTCAATGTATCTATGATCTTTTTAAAAATCGTAATGATAGCGAGCTAAATGAATTTGAAAATTGGGTAATTGACGAAAATACCAAACCATTTCAAACCCTCGTCAACATGCATCAGTTTGGCTACGAGGTCGAGGAAGAGAAGCGGTATCTGGTTAGTCTAAAGAATGGACAACCCTTGGTTAAATCGCAATCAGGGAACACTCTTTATTTTAACCAAAATATAACAGCTGGAAATTATAAAGTTACTCGCAAAGAACTAGAAGACGCAGATTTCGGCTGGGTATTCGATTGCCCAGGGATTGAGATTGAGGAGGTGGAGTGATGATTATTAAGAATTATAAATATGATCATTCAAGTGGCAGAATCTGCTACACAATTGATGTAGATGGCTATGAAGTAGCCATGGAACATACAAAGACAGAATACGGAAGTGTACAAAGAAATGATATTGATGATTTCTTAATTTCAGTCGAGAATTACGATTTTCAAGAAGCTGAAATGGTTGAAGAATTTGTTGATTTTCAAAGCCATCTGCTTATGTATGGAATTGATTTTGAATTGAGAAATGAGGTGGAGTGATGAATCTTAGACAAAAAAGAAAACACTACAAATATTCTTATCGATTTTTTGTAGCTTGGTTTTCTGTTCATGATGAAAGTTTTTCCATTCCATGCCCGAAACAATATAAGAAAACGCTCAAACAAAAATTAAAAATTAAAAAAACTTATTATTACGATGAATGTTGTAGAAAGTATTGGTTATACGAGGAATTTCACGGCAACATGCCAAAATTCATGAGAGTAAAGGAGGTTGAGTGATGCCTAGAAAGATACAAGCAACGATTACACAAGATCTATATGACCATGTCGAAGCCGTCAAAGAATATGGTGGTTATGGAAGCATATCAGAAGTGGTCAATAAAGCACTTGAAAAGTTAGTAAATGAACATACCGACAATGAAATATATAAATATTATTTGCAAAAAGTAAGAGATGGAAGAGAGGTCACAGATTGAAACGATTCATCACAGTATGTATCCTTGTCTCTGCTGGATTAAACATCTGGCAGATGGACCGGATTCGAGATTTGGAAGAAAAGAAGCCGATGGTTATCTACAAGGCGGATAATCAAGGCGCTGAGATATTTGGTAAAGTCGTCGAGAAAGGACGACACGGGAAGCTATACACGCTTACGATACGTGACTACGGAGTGTTCGTGGTTACGAAGGATATGTACGAGAAGGTTAAGATTGGGGATGAGGTGTTACTATGACAACAAACATGGAATTACTAGCGCATCATGTTGAGCATTGGGCGAAAGAGCGAGGGTTGGACAACCCTGACAATAGCACGGCTCAAGCGTTGAAGTTACTTGAAGAAGCAGGCGAACTGGCGCAGGCACATCTTAAGAAACGAGATGACGAGGGCAGGGATGCCGTGGGTGATATTTTGGTAGTGCTGACCATCTACTGTCAGCAGAAAGGTTGGTCTATTGCTGAGTGTTTCCAGATGGCTTGGAACGAGATTAAAGACCGAAAAGGCAAGATGGTAGACGGTAGCTTTGTGAAAGAGGAGGATTTAGCATGACACCAATTGAAATTTGGGCTAGTCAGGAGCTAGATACTAGTTCTGAAAAACTAGCAGAAGTAGCAGCGTTATTTGAAGTATAAGCTATGATTTTGTTCTTTGAAAACTGAATAATGAATGGGTGCGAGAACTTTTTTGTTGAAAAATAAAAAATGTGACGCAAAACTATTTACATATGCGTCACAAAATGATATAATAGTCTATGTAAGGTTGAGAAATCTAACAAATCCAACAGAAAGGACTTAGCAGATGGCTAAACACGACAAGAAGAAAAAGCGATTAAAACTAAATGAGATCACAATCACCCTCGATCTCGTAGTAGTTAAAATCACTTTTAAACTTTTGTAAGGTAGTAGGAGCGAAAGCTCCTCACTACTGTTTAGTTCATTCTAGCATAAGGAAAGGTAAAAAGCAAATGAAAGACAATGTACTTTACCACAAGAAGTTCAAGCGTGCAGAAATTACGATTGAGCGGACGACCTTGAAAGAAAAAGTTCAAGGTGTTGTTGGCATTGCCGTCCTTGCCTTGGCTATTTGGTATTTTACTAGATAGTTATGGCAAAGAAAATGGGGCGACCTTTTAAATCGTCAGAACCTCGTATCAAGAGTATGGGGTATCGTATGACACAATCAGAATTTGAAATGCTGGAGTATTGCGCACAGAAAGCAGGAAAAAGCAAGTCAGAGATATTGTCTGATGGTATCAAGAAAGTCTATGACGAGTTAAAAGGTAAATAAAAAAAGTCTAACACTCAAATTTTGGTAGAGGAGAGTGTTAGACGACCTGCACCCATTCATAATGAATAGGATACGCATATAGTATACCATGCGTACCCTTATTCATGCAACAGTTTTATAGAAAGGGTACGCTTTTTGTGTACAGAAAATCATGGAAAATCAAGATTTTATCAACGAATTACATATGGCATTTAGGTCAGAAGCAAGGACTGAGGAGTTAGAAAAGTGGGACGCACTTATAGCTGCAATCATCAGAAAACATTTTCCAGAGGAACAGGCGAGAGTATTCTTTGATGTTCAGGCAACTTTTATGGCAGTTTTTGCCAATGATCTAATCAATTTTATTATTAACTTTTTTTACAGAAGAAGAGGAAACAAATGAATAACGTAATTCTGCTGAATAATCAGCAAGAAGTAATTAACGAAGAACCTTGGACTTATAAACAGTTCAAAGATTGGGTTGATAATCAAGTTGACTTTGCGGAAGCTATGAGTTTACCTGCTAATAAAAAAGTGCTTGATGTTATGATGGAAAAAAATGCAGAGGCTTGGGCGGAAATTGCAGATATGCTTGAAAACCGCGAGTTGATTTATAAGATGAGGAAAGGATAAAGGAAATGGAATTACAAATTTTTAAAAATGAACAGTTCGGTCAAGTTCGTATGGTAGAGATTGAGGGTCAACCTTGGCTAGTCGGGAAAGATGTTGCGGATATTCTTGGATATGTAAATTCAAGAGATGCTCTGGCAAAACACGTTGATGAAGATGATAAGCTGACGTCGCAAATCGCGACGGCAGGTCAGATGAGAAATCAGACAGTCATCAACGAGTCTGGTCTTTACTCGCTCATCCTATCCAGTAAGCTCCCACAGGCTAAGGAGTTTAAACGCTGGGTGACTAGTGAAGTGTTACCGTCTATCCGTAAGCATGGAATGTATGCGACAGACCAGCTACTTAACGATCCAGACCTAGCTATTGCAGCTTTTCAAGCTCTGAAAGCAGAACGAACAAAAAATAAGGAACTTGAAGTGCAGAATAGTAAATTGCAATCCGAACTAGACGAAATGAAACCAAAAGCAGACTATGTAGATGTAATGTTGGCTAACAAGGGTTTAATTTCTACAACTGCTATTGCTAAGAACTATGGAGAAAGTGCTAAAAAATTCAATTTGCGACTGAAAGACCTAGGTATTATATTTAAGCAAGGGAAGGTGTGGCTGCCTTATGCTAAATATCATACTAAAGGATATGTTCATATTGAACCGCATCCTATTACACATAAAAATGGTACGCCAGATGTCTCTTTGCATACGAAATGGACAGTGAAAGGGCACTTCTTCTTGTATGAAATTTTAAAAGACAATGGCATTCTGCCGTTAATTGAACGTGAAGATGTAGCTTAGTGTAGAACAAAAGCCCAATCCATAAGGACTAGGCTTTGAATTAAAAATCATCTTCCATGCGTAAGTCTGTGCCCCCACTAAATGGGTCTGGAATTTTTGGAGCAAGGACAATGACATTATCTACACCCTTGTAGATAAACATTTCCTGCCCCTCTGGAACATTGAGTGCTTTTGGAATGGTCACAGTGATAGAGTTCCCAACCTTACGAGTCTTAACAGTAGTCATTTGATTCTCCTTTGTCTTGTATCTAAAGCATACACCTAAAAACGGAGCAAGGCAAGAAAAAAGCCAGCACAGCTGACTCCTTTGTGATATGTACGCTAAAAATATTATATCATAAAGGAGCGATGTTGTGAGGTTATTAAAAAAGGTTGACGTGCAATTTACCAAGAAAAATGTCTATGATGTTCTAGAGAGTTATCGCTCGTATGTCCGAATGGCAGGCACTGAGTATTTGCCTAAAATCACAACGACCTACTCATTTGAACCAAAGACGTTTACTGGTAAGAACACAGCAACAGAGAATATGGTTATCGAACATGTGGATGCAGAAGCAGAGGTTGTAGAGATTGAGAGAGCAGTCAACTGCATTATGGATCCATACGTTCGGCAGGTAATTGCAAAGAAGTACATGGATATGAAAATCCAATTATCAGACAAGGCTATCTATATGGACTTAGGCTATTCTGAGAGTGAATTCTATCGCATGCTTAGTAGAGGTGCTTTGGAATTTGCGGAAGCCTATCGAAAAGGTAAGCTGATTGTTTATCGTAAAATTTTGGGAGATATTTGCAAGTAAATTGCTAGGAAATGGCTTATTTTACATGATAGAATAGTATTGTCAAGTGATAGGTCATTTGATATCTCCTTTATATTTATTTTATTTTCCGAGGTTTCGGCCTCGTTTTGGCGATGACAGGTAAGTGGTTTTATCTCCTCTGTTCTTTAATCCTTCGGTTCGATTCCGGACATCGCCGTTAATGACTACAAAAAAATAAAAATAGAAAATCAAAATAGATTTGTACACACGCAAGGTTGTAGTCGCCTTGCAGTTTTAGGGCTTAGCCTAGATAATCTGTGGTAACGCAGGAAAAGGATGTTTTTAATCTATCAAACATCCTGCCAGTAATGGTCAATCTAAGCAATGCAATCTTAACTATTTCAGTTCTGGAATAGGTTGGCGAAGTTAAAGCAGGGAGATTCCAACGGCAAGGTGCTGAGGAAATGCAAACGTGGCAGTTTGGCTGTGAAACGAGTCTATAAGAGGAAAGAGGTATTTGGTTCGAGGTGCAACAAGAGCTTAATACCATATCTTACAAAAATTGGGCGCCTCCCAAAAGTATGTAAGGTGAGTTGATTGTCCGCAAAACAATCGATAATAAGCAGGCGCTGTGCATTTTGTTCTTCAAAAGAGAATGAAACACATGGCGATGCGTGTCTGTGATAGATGAAATGATGATTTTTAATATTTTAAAAGATATTCAAGATAGAAAAAATTCAAAAAAAGCAAAAGTCATCGCCCGTCACAAATGAAAGTGTACTTCGGCAATTAGATTGCCTACTCAAATCTCGCAAGGATGAGAGTAAAGTCAAAGAGTAAAGCAGCTTAGACTTTTAGCGGGGTCTTCGTTAATTGAAAAATGGCTTAGTAGTTTGTGATGTAAGAAGTGATTGGTCTAACCAATCGTGCATGAGTGATACAAGTAGGAATATTTGTGGACAAGGTAATAAACTATAAGTTATCAAAAGTCACTCGTTTAAAGCAGTAGTCTCATGCTGGTTAATGGATATATGGTAGACGGATTAAATCCTATTTCAAGGAATTGAGATGTCACAGGTTCGAATCCTGTCGTTCCAATTGCGATTTTAATTCGCAGAGAGGTCTTGAAAAGGTCGCACATCGTGTGGCTTTTTTTGATTGTTTGAAAGGTGGTGATGGAAAATTGAGTGGATTGAGAATAAAACAAAAGAGGTTTGCAGATGAGTACATCATCTCAGGTAATGCGACGGAAGCCTATAAGAAAGCAGGTTATCGTGCTTCTAGCGATAGGGTGGCAGGTGTCGAAGGACATAAGTTACTAAAGAATCCTAAGATTAAAAGCTATATAGATGAACGACTGAAGCAACTTGATTCTGAGAAAATTGCAGATCAGCAAGAAGTTCTTAGTTATCTAACTTCGGTAATGCGAGGAGAGACGCAAGAGCAGACTCTATGCAGTATCGGTGAACTAGGCCAACAAGTTATTGATATCGATGTCGGAGCAAAAGATAGAATCAAGGCAGCTGAACTTTTAGGAAGACGTCATAGGCTTTGGACGGATAAGCAAGAAATCACTCAACGAACTGTAGAAATCAAGGTAGGTGATTGGGATGCAGACGAAGACTAATCCTAAAATCAATATTATTATTGAGCGTCCCAGTAGAGTATTTAACAAACATATATTCGATAAGTTATATGACTATTCAGTTTTTACCGAAGTTCACTACGGTGGAGCTTCAAGTGGTAAAAGCCATGGTGTCATTCAAAAGGTTGTATTTAAAGCTTGCCAAGATTGGAAGCATCCACGTAAAATACTCTTTTTACGTAAAGTGGGGTCAACGGTTCACGATTCAATTTTCGAGGATGTAAAACAGTGCCTAGATGCGTGGAGTTTGCTTGATAAATGCAAGGTCAACAATTCGGCTTATCGGATTGAGCTACCGAATGGCGCACAGTTTATTTTTAAAGGGTTAGACAATCCGGAGAAAATCAAGTCTATCAAGGGCGTTTCAGATGTGGTCATGGAAGAGGCTTCTGAGTTCACGCTTGATGATTATACACAGCTTACGCTACGTCTTCGGGATAAGAAGCACAAACAAAAGCAAATCTTTTTGATGTTTAACCCCGTTTCAAAAGTTAACTGGACCTACAACGCTTTTTTTGTTAAGAAGCCAAAAAACACAGTTGTTTATCATACTTCATACAAAGATAATCGATTTCTTGACGATATCACAAAAGAGAATATCGAAGAACTGGCCGACAGGAATGAAGCGTACTACAAGATTTATGCTTTGGGTGAGTTCGCAACTCTGGACAAGCTAGTCTTTCCAAAATACGAGAAACGATTACTTAATAAAGACGAACTGGCGCATCTGCCGGCTTATTTTGGCCTTGACTATGGTTTTATCAATGACCCGTCAGCTTTGCTACATGTAAGAATAGACGACGAAAACAAGCGTTTATACGTCGTTGAAGAGTTTGTTAGAAAAGGATTGACGAATGACAAGATCGCAGAGAGTATCAAGGCCCTTGGGTATGCCAAAGAACAAATCAGAGCCGATAGTGCCGAAAAGAAATCAAATCAAGAATTGCGAAATCTTGGAATCTCTCGGGTTGTTGATGTGCAGAAAGGTCCTGGATCGGTTATGCAAGGCATACAATACTTATTGCAATACGATTGGATAGTCGATGAACGGTGTGTGAAGCTGATTGAAGAGCTCGAAAATTACACTTGGAAAAAGGACAAGAAGACAAATGAGTATATCAACGAGCCGGTAGATAGCTACAATCACTGCATCGATGCGATTAGGTATGCTTTGCAAGATAGGATATATAAAACAAGAATCAAATTATTCAAAGGAGGTTTCTAATCTTGTCAAAAGTTTTTGTTAATAAACGAAAAGTCATTACAACAACAAGCGATGAAGTCACTGAAGAAGTCGTTACCGAATCGGTAAAGCTTCACATGAGTAGATTGGTCAAGAACTACATCGAAAGTGAAGATATGTATCTTTCGAAGCATGAAGTTTTGAAGATGACTAAAAAAGATACTTGGAAGCCGGACAATCGTCTGGTTTTTAATTACGCAAAATACATCGTTGACACATTTACTGGGTATCAAATCGGGGTCCCTGTCAAAATCAAGCATGAAGATGATGATGTGAGTGAGTTCATCACGGATTTTCGTAAGCTAAATGATATGGAAGATTCAGAGTTTGAGCTTGCTAAGATGTCTAGTATTTTCGGTCACGCTTTTATTTACGTTTATCAAGACGAAGATATGCAAACAAGAGCGACTTATAATAGTCCAATCAATATGTTCATCGTCCATGATAATAGCATTGAAGAGCGCCCGTTATTCGCAGTTAGATATACTTTCAACGAGAACAATAATACTGGTATTGGTCAGGTTATCACAAATGATGAAATAATCGACGCTACTTTTTCAACTGGTGGTTCAGTACGTTTTGGTGAGCGCACTCAGCACATTTATAGTTCTATTCCAGTTGTTGAAATGATTGAGAATGAAGAACGACAAAGTATCTTTGAAAGTGTTAAGACTTTGATTAACGCTTTAAATAAGGCAGCAAGTGAGAAAGCGAATGATGTAGATTATTTCGCAGATGCTTACTTGAAGGTTCTGGGTGTTGAATTACAAGATGAAGATGCTAGTCAGATAAGAGAGAACAGGATTTTTAATCTTTGGAAGAATGGCGACGGACCTTTGCCTGAAGTCAATTTCCTTGAGAAGCCAAGTTCGGACACGACTCAAGAGAATCTTATCAGTTTGCTGAAAGAGTCTATTTTTGCTATTTCTATGGTTGCCAACATGTCTGAAGCAGAATTTGGAAATTCATCTGGTACTGCTCTTGCCTTTAAGTTGCAGGCTATGGATAACTTAGCACGAATGAAGGACAGGAAGCTACAATCTGCATTTAATCGCTTGTATCAGATTGTGTTCAGTGTTCCTTTGAGCGCAGTTGATGAAGAAGCCTGGTCTGATTTAACCTACACATTCACTCGGAACGTTCCAAGGAATATCCTCGAAGAAGCGCAGATTGTCGGACAGTTATCTGGACAAGTATCTGAAGAAACCAAGCTGTCTGTCCTATCTATCATTGATGATCCGAAGAAGGAAATTGAAAGAATGGAACAGGAAGAGGAAGCTATGGGCGACCTTGAAAGTCGCTTAGAAAAGCAGAAAATCTACTCAGATGCTGAGTTTGACGATAGCAAGAAAGTCATAGCAGATGTTGACGAATAAGTATTGGGAAGATAGGTATCGTGCTGAAGAAAAGGCTAGGGAACTAGCAGATAAGAGAGTAGCTTATCAACTGCAGGGTGTCTATCAGCAACACACTAACAACATTCAAAAGGAAATAGATAGTTTTTGGCAAAGGTACGCTGATAAAGAAGGTATCACGAAGCTAGAAGCTAAGCAGAGAGCTGATAGGCTTGATATGGTCAACGTTGAGTTTAAAGCTAAGCAACTGGTCGAACGTGCTAATCGTTTGAGACAACGTGGTCAGAAAGTGACAAACAAGGACTTCACAAAGGCAGAGAATGACTTGATGAGATTGTATAACTTGAAGATGAAGACAAGTCGTCTTGAAGTGTTGCAAGCGAATATCAAGCTACATCAGTATGATTTGGCTTTGAGTGAGTTTGAAATCATTGATAAGCATTTAACGGAGTCTGTCAGACGAGAGAATCTGTTTAGTGCTGGTGTTTTGAATATGACACTAGGTAGTTTTGAAGCTTCAAAAGTGTCTGCTGACTCTATTGTGTACGCTAATTTCAATAATGCGACGTGGTCTTCTAGGGTTTGGGAAAGACAAAGCGAGTTGAGAGATATCGTTAAGAAAGGCGTTGCTGATACCGTTTTGAGAGGTAGAGGCACAAACATTCTGATTAATAATCTCAAAAAAGAGTTTGATGTCTCTTATGGCTACGCTAGACGGTTAGCAGTAACGGAATCAGCGAGGGTATATTCAGAAGCTCAGAAAACTAACTATGAGGCTAATGGTGTTGAATGGTTTGAAGTCATGACGGAATTAAAAGCGTGTAAAATCTGTCAACCATTTAACGGCAAGACTGCAAAAGTATCTGAACTAGTGCCAGCATTGAACGCACCACCATTTCATCCAAATTGTCGATGTACGACAGTACCACATTTTAACCATAAGAAATAACCGCATCGAAATCGAGGCGGTTTTTATATTGTCCAAGCATTGAAGACACTAAAAGCTATGGAAAATACAGTCGGGGACGACTTTAAAAATAGGAGGTTCGCAATGAACGAAGAAACACAAACAGTCGAAACGGTTGAAGAACAGAAGGTATCTGCAGAACCTACAGAACAACCGCAAGACGAAAAGAAGTACACAGACGCAGACGTAAATGCGATTATTGATCGTAAGTTTGCTAAGTGGAAATCAGAGCAGGAAGCCAAGGAGAACGAAGCGAAAAAACTACGTCAGATGAATGAAGCACAGAAAGCAGAGTATGAGCAGGAAAAACAAAAAGCATACATTGCTGAGCTGGAAGCAAAAATCAATCGTAGCGGACTTGAGCGAGAAGCCTCTAAAATGCTCTCTGAGGGCGGTATTGCAGTTGATGATAAAATCCTAGGTCTTGTCGTTAAAGATACTGCAGAGAGCACGCAGGAGGCCGTAGAAGGCTTTGTAGCTTTGGTGAATGAACTTGCTGATAAAAAGGTCAGCGAGAAACTGAAAGGTAAGACACCGAAGAAGATGGAAGATACTTCAGCTGGTGAGATTACCAAGGAACAATTTAACAGAATGGGTTACCAGAGTAGAAATGAACTGCTCCAAAATAACCCAGAACTTTATCATAAATTGAAAGGATAATAGATAATGACACAAACTAAACTTGCACAAATGATCAATCCAGAAGTAATGGCTGATATGGTATCAGCTAAACTGCCTAAAATGATTAAATTTACACCGCTCGCTTACGTTGAGCGCATGCTTGTAGGGCAACCAGGCACTACTATCACAGTTCCAAAATGGGAATACTCTGGAGATGCTAAAGATATTGCTGAGGGTGCAGCTATTGAACCTGACCAACTCACTACTAAAAAATCAACTATGGAAATCAAGAAAGCGGGTAAAGGTATTGAGTTGACAGATGAAGCGGTGCTTTCTGGATACGGAGATCCAATTGGTCAAGCTACACATCAAATTGCATTGGCTATTGCTAACAAAGTAGATAATGATTTGATTGAAGAAGCTAAGAAAGCGACTCAACATGTCGATGATGCCCCTACAACTGGTGATGCACTTGATAAAGCGTTAGCGGTATTCGCAGACGAAGAAGATGCTCGCTATGTCGCTCTTTTGAACCCTGAAGATGCTATTGATTTGCGGAAAAATACTACAAAAGAGTGGATTCGTGGTTCAGAAATTGGTGCTAACATCGTTGTATCTGGAACTTTCGGAGAGGTTCATGGTATTCAAATTGTACGTAGCAAGAAAGTTGACAAAGGCAAAGGGTTCCTTGTTAAAGTTTCAGCTGTTGACACAGATACAGATGATGTTGCTAAATACGGCGCCTTTGTTATCAACTTGAAGCGTGCTGTGGCTATTGAAACAGACCGTGATATCCTCAAGAAAACTACAGTAATCACTGGTGATGAACACTACGGTGTTTACTTGTACGACCCTTCAAAAGTCGTTAAATTCGGAGGTGCTTAATGGGAATGATGTTACGACGACATCATCC
>ERZ1674045.195-NODE-195-length-19588-cov-7.923412_pt1 | contig 19588 bp, 18 predicted proteins | sample MGYA00581131_ERZ1674045 | MGnify/ENA primary metagenome ERZ1674045 (study PRJEB41354, sample SAMEA4873299) | human saliva metagenome | biome: human-associated habitat [ENVO:00009003]; feature: mouth environment [ENVO:08000002]; material: saliva material...
ATATTCGCATTTTCGGCAAAGGCGAAGTCAATGGCCATCGCCGTTTAGGTGTCTTGCTCGCTCGTGATATTTCTGTGGAAAAAGCATTGGAAAAAGTAGAACGTGCTTACGCGAAGTTAGATGTGAAATTATAAGATTTGCTTAACATAAATATCGTTGAAAATACAAAAGTGCGGTCAGTTTTTGAGAGGTTTTAAAACTCTTTGAAAATTGACCGCACTTTGTATCGAGTTAAATTGTACTCTGCTTAAAATACTTCTGTATTATTTATCCCCAAGGCTTAGCATCAGGCTTGCTGTGTTTTTTTCGCCATTGAATACATGTAGGTCTATTCCACATTGTTTTTTCTTCACAGATTGGTCCGCCTTTTAAATACCAGCCTTTTTTCTCTAAACAAAGATTCACCTCCGGATCATCACTTTCACCAACGACAAAATCCATACCACAATCCGACATATCTTTTTTTCTTCTATCAAGAAATTTAGTTAAAACATTAGGATCTGATTCAGGGAATAATGCATCTGCATTATGCAAACGCCAATGATCATGTGGTGGTGGAGGTTGAAATCCTCCAAAAGAACAAGCATTGATTGTTAGCAAACCAAATATAAAAAATAGAATCTTCATATTATTCTCCTTTTGATTTATTTAAATTAAAAATGGTTTCCTCATTTCCCATTTTTAGATCTACCTTCGTTCGATATCCATCAATAATGCATTGTTTTTGCCCTAAGCCGTGACAATTATGTACTGATGAATTGTCACCAAATATATCGCTAATACGTGCAATCCAACCTTTATTGAGATTATTTTCAGATGTCGTTGCAGGGTTTCCTCCCAATAAAATCGGCATACTACCTACTGGGTCACTAGCATGATTCTCAATCCGAATTGAACCATCTGAAGTTTTTCTTTCTTTACCGGTTTGTAATTGACTTAAATAGCCATCCGCTCTTGTTACATCTGCTGCAGGACCCACCATTTTAACGTTATTTTGAACACTATCATTTTTTCATGGTGTGCATACAATCCATAACTTTCAAACTTATGACCTCTCGTTCCTCATTTGTCTTATCAGGAAGATTTTTATATTTCTCATAACATGATTCAAAAATTTTTTGTTCCTCATATGGCCTTTCAGGTATCACATCCCCATTCCAAAACCGAACAAAATAACTATCAGAAGAAACACATGCAGTCAAAATACTACAAAGCAAAAAGATACTGAGATTTATCTTGTTCATTTTTTATCTCCAAAATATTTTATTCATTTCAACCGCTCTAATCTCGTTTAAAAAAGAGAAAATATATCGGCAAAGCAACCACCTGAAATTTTAGAGACATAATTAAAGCTTCTTTCATAAGAACTACATATTGCAAATTATTTCTTCCCATATCGAACTGAACTATCACCATAAACAAGAAAAATATGAATGCAACAGTTATAAAAAATTTTAATATTTTTAAAATCATTATTTATTTAGATGGCAAGTATATACCCCACCTTTCTCCTTTCCTCTAACGCATATTCCTTTTATATGTTAAATAGTCATACAAACTTAAAACTAAAACATAAAAAATCCAGGAACTCTTTGTAAAAATTTTTTCTGAAAATCTATTAATTTAAGTTCAATGATCTATCTTCTCTTTTGCTAAAATTGCAAATACTGCAATAACAAAAGCATAAGGATAAACATCTTTTAGAAAATCTAAAAAATTTTCTACACGTCCATACCTAACCCACTCAGTTATATATAAAATAATAACACCAGATAAAACAACAATAGATAATTTAAATACTTCCAGAATAAATTTCATTAAATATCCTTATCCTTTCTTCCTGTAAGAAGATAACCGCCTAAAATTGCTGGTATGGGAATCAATAATGATAACAATATCTCAGCCTTTGAAGGAAAAACAACCCTTATAGAAAACTCACCATTGGCTAAAAAATCAAGCAACACATTTATCGATAGTAATAGAAAAAAAATACAAGGAACTATTAATAAATAAAATTTTATCAGTTTTAATATCATTATTACTCTCCAATTTAATACTATTTACCAACAATCATACCAAAAATTGCTTATTCTTAAACCAATTGAACAAGACATTTGAACTAACTAATTTTCCACATAGTCAAAGCAATCGTAAAAGGAATGCTTTTACACGCCGGATTGTATAAGTGCTTAGTCAAGCAATCCCGACAAAATAGAGGAGTAGATTTATGAAATCTAAATTGATGAAAGGGATAGTGATTGTTGCATTAGCAGGAAGCTTAACCGCTTGTGAAATGGACAGACAACAACGTCATACTGCAACAGGTGCAGCAATCGGCGGTGTGGCCGGTGGTTTATTAGGTGGTGATATTGCCACAACACTCGGCGGCGCGGCATTAGGTGGTGTAATCGGTAGTCAAATGAATAAAGGCGGAGACTACGACGACAGAGAATATCGCCATCATAAAAAACATAAAAGACATCACCACCACAAAAGACATCGTGACGACTGGGATGATGATTAATTCAAAATACAGATAAAAATGACCGCACTTTTGAGATACAAATCAAAGTGCGGTCATTTTTTTGATGCTTTCAAATTTACTCACTCTACACATCATTTAAATACCCAATCAATTTATTAAAAGCTTTTAATATAATCAGGTATTTACAATAACCCCACATTTAATGTTATAATCTTGCCGTTTAATAGAGGTTGGACCACTTAATCAGTGTAATGCCAAAATAGGCATAAGGTCATATAAAGCTCTCAATAAACATTTTTAAAGATAAATATAAATAACTTTTTAAACCTTAAGGTAATTTTATATGAATAAAATCAAACTACTGCGCCCAACCCTTGCGGCTGTGGCGGTCTCTGTCGTTTGCGCATCAGCACAAGGTGCTATCGTTCGCAACGATGTCGATTATCAATACTTCCGTGATTTTGCTGAAAACAAAGGAGCTTTCCGTCAGGGAGCGTCCAACGTTAATATTTATAATAAACAAGGGCAGTACGTTGGTACCATGTTACCAAATGTGCCAATGCCTGATCTTGCGGTAACAAACCGTCGTAAAGGCACCTACACCCTTTTTCACCCACAATACGCAACGAGTGTATCGCACATTAGAAACTCAGAAGGCTATGGAGATGCTCAATATGGTGAAGATGGCAATAATCCTGACAATCATCACTTCAATTACTTAGTGGTTGATCAAAACAATCACCCGCAGCTTGACTTCCAAACACCTCGTTTTCATAAACTTGTGACTGAAGTAGCACCAATTCCAGTTAATGTCGCTGAATCTCGCCAAAATGGATTGTTAGATAAATCACGTTATTCTTATTTTGTGCGTGTAGGCTCTGGTACTCAAAAATCTCGTAACCAATATGGTCAAAATAGTGATGTAGCATACCATTACCAATATTTGATTGGTGGTACGCCAATGCGTCCTGTGAGTTCTAATTCTTCAAAAACCCAATTTGATGGCAATCTTTTTAATGATGGCTTATCTACTTACGGTTTACCTGGTGATAGTGGCTCACCATTATTTGTCTATGATACTAAAGATAAACGTTGGGAATTAGCAGGTAACCTTGTTGAACATTATGGTGAGGGCGATTCTCGCAATAATTATATTGTTGCACAAGACCAGTATATGGCGAGTGCCGTTAAAGATGATGAAATTGATTTCCGTATCAATGTTCAAGAAACTTATTGGAAAGGTGAAGGTGCTTCAAGCTCAAAATTAAAATTAGCAGACCCAGCTAAAAGATATCTTGATAACGATAGAGAACGACCATCTCTTGCGAATGGTAAAACGGTACACTTTAGTGGTAAAGAAAATAGCGAACTTATATTAGAAAATACTATTAACCAAGGTGCTGGTGCGCTTTATTTTAATAACAATATGGCGGTTCGAGCGATTAACAACAACGATTCTTGGACAGGCGCTGGCGTTGTGGTCAATGACAACAAAACCGTAAACTGGCAGGTGAAAAATCCACAAGGTGATCGTTTATCTAAACTAGGTACCGGTACGTTATTAGTGAATGGTAAAGGTAAAAACCTTGGTGATATTAGTGTAGGTGAAGGTACGGTTGTTTTAGACCAAAAAGCAGAAAATGGTCAGCAACAAGCCTTTAATCAGGTTGGGCTCGCAAGCGGTCGAGGTACAGTCGTACTGGCTAATGATAAACAAGTTAATCCAAATAATATCTACTTTGGTTTCCGTGGTGGTCGTTTAGATCTTAATGGTAATGCACTCAGCTTTAACTATATTCAAAACGCAGATGATGGTGCAAAAATTGTCAACCATAACAAAAATAAGACTGCTTCTATTACTATCGGCAAAGATTTAGCTGAAAGTGAATTAGAGTGGGTAAATTGGAGTAAGAAACCTGAAACGGCATTGGGTATTTATGAATACGTTAATACACATAGATATAACCGTACTGATTATTTCCGCTTAAAACCAAACGGTAACCCAAATCAATACTTCCCTCTTGATCAAAACTCAAGTAATGATTGGGAATTCTTAAGCAGCAACAAAGCTGAAGCCATCAAAAAAATGAGTGCGGCGCATTCCATGGCTACATTCAGCGGTACACTAGGCGAAACTGATAGCAGCCGTCCAAACGGTGGATTAAATGTAACCTTTAACCCAAGTAATTCCAATAACTTGTTATTACTGAACGGTGGGGCAAATTTAAATGGTAGCCTAAACGTTGAAAAAGGCAGTGTTGTTCTTTCTGGTGTGCCTGTCGCACACGCTTACGATTATCTAAAAAATAAAGAAGTGGTAAGAGAAAATGAATGGACTGACCGTCAATTTACCGCACGTGAATTTAACGTCGTTGGTAATGCAAAACTTGAAAGCGGGCGTAATGTTTCTCAATTAAACGGTAATTTCAATGCTAAAGATCAAGGTCAAATTAAATTAGGCTTTGTTCAAGGTGAATCGAAAAACTGTATGCGCTCAACTCATACAGGTGAAACTAAGTGCGAAAACAACGCAGTATTAAGTCAGTCGGTATTCAACCAATTACCAACGACTAAAGTAACGGGTAATGTGAATTTACAAAACCAAAGTCAATTCCAATTAGGAAAAGCACATTTGGTTGGTCGCATTAACGCAGATAAACAAACACAAGTAACCTTGAAACCAGAAAGCCAATGGACATTAACTGGCAACAGCAACGTGGGTAATTTAGCGCTTTCAAACAGCCTAATTACATTAAATCAGCGCTATGATGAAATTGGGAATAACCATAAAGGCAACATCGATTTTAATGAATTAACCATTAATGGTAATTTAACTGGTACTGGTTCTTTCCGCTTCTTAACGAATGTAGCTGAACGCCGTGGTGACCATATCGTTGTCAATGGTTTAGCGAATGGTGCATTCCAACTTTCATTAAAAAACACGGGTGCTGAACCAAATGAAATCAGCCCATTAAGTTTAGTGAAATTAAACAATCCGGGACAAAATAATGCGAACGCTCGTTTCACATTAGAAAACGGCTATGTGGATCTTGGGGCTTATCGTTATATTTTAGCGAATAACAATAACGACTATCGTCTTTATAACCCATTACGTGATGCGCAAGTAAACCACGGTGCGAGCACACAAACTCAAGAGCTCAGTCGAGAAGAGTATGAAGCGGTTCAGCGTCAAATCAAGGCAAAACAACGCGAACTTAACAGTTTAAATGCGCAATATGAACGAGCTAAAAGACAAACTGATGCTAAAAATGCTGAAGTGAATAGACTGCAAAAAACAGTTAATCAAACAGATGCTAAATTGAAAAATGTGGTGGATCAATATAACGCGGTAAACCAAAATCAAAAGGCAAAACGCAACCATTTATACCGCCAATATACTCAATTAATTAATACATTGAAGCAGCAAAACAATCGTTTATCTACAGCAAAAAATGTTGCGGCTGAATTATTAAAAACGCAAACAAATGCAACGAATTTAGTGGCAAAATTGCGTCAAGATATTACTAGCTTAGAAGCAAGTAAAGCTCCACGAAAAGGCAATGTTGATAAAGCTCGCGAGTTGTGTGAAGCGCAAGGCGTTAGCCATGCTGTTTGTTCTAAAGTGTTGAGAATTGCAAATACAAGTGATTTAACTCGCTTTGAAAATGAGTTAGATATTGCGATTCAACGTTTAGAAAATGCAGAAAAAGCACTTGCATTAGCGACGAATGATGGTGATGCTCAAGCTATTGCTTATGCGAAAGAAGCGGTAGAAAACGCATCTAAAGAAGTGTTAACGAGTTTAGAAAACAACTATGAAAGTTTATCTGAAATCGAGCAATTCTTAGCAGAAAATGAATCAAAAAATTCAGAAAGTACCAACGCTAAAGTCGCTGAAATGTTAGCAACACAAGCAAATTTAGAAAACAACAAACCTCAATCTGCATTAGTGAGTCGTTATTCTAATACTGCATTATCTGAAATGTCAGCTAACGTAAATGTAGCGTTACAAATCGCACGTAATCTTGATCGTCATTTATTAAGTCAAGACAATTCGAATGTATGGGCAAATACTGAAGCAACGAAACAGAACTATCATTCTGATTTCTATCGCCCATACAAACAAAGCTTAACAATGACACAAATCGGTGTGGCAAATAATGTAAATGATAATGTACGAGTTGGTGCTGTATTATCACATTCTCGTGCAAACAACACATTTGCTGAAAACGTGAGTGGTAAAAATCGCTTAACAGCTTTAAGCACTTATGTAAAAGGTAATTGGAACAATGGCGTATTTGCGAGTCTTGACCTAGGTTATGGCCGCAGCCGTAATACCATTGATTTTGATGGTAAAAACAATGTGTTCCACCGCAGCTTATTTAGCGCTGGGGTAAATGCTGGCATCCAATGGGATTGGGGTGTAAACGTTCAACCATCTATTGGTGTACGTTACAATCGTCTATCTAAAGCAAATTATCAGCTAGCAGAAGCGAAAATTGAAAGCAAAGCATTAAACCTAATGACTTACCGTGCTGGTTTAGAATTAAGCAAAACCTTTGATGTGGCAGGAGTGAAATTAACACCAAGCGTAGCCTCTTACTACAATGATGCAACACAGCGTAAAATGGCTGTAAATGGTGCATTGTCAGTAAATAATATCGGTATGCAACAACAATTTGGGCGTTATTTCAACCACGAAGCAGGACTTGCTGCTCAATTCAATCAATGGCAAGTTAGCGCACAAGTGGGTATGCTTAAAGGGTCTGATATTACCACTCAAAAATATGCCGCATTTAAACTCGGCTATACTTGGTAATTTGAATAATCCATTTAATACTTAAACATTAATAAAAAATCTCCATTGACTGAAAAAGGCAATGGAGATTTTTGTTACTATAAAAAATTGAATCCAAAAACGACCGCACTTTCAAAAATACAATCTGTATATTATTTTCAATGATTTCCCCCCATTGCAGCACAATTCCACCTATGTTAGGCTATAGGAATAATCCTCTCTCTCAATATTCGTTAACTTTTACGTTTAATTATGACAACAAATACTCAACACTATACGATAAATGAAGGTTCATTCTCACTGCCTAATAACTGGCAAGACGAATCCCTCAATGTTTTTTCCTTCAACAGCCATTCCGGTGGAAATCTTGTTATCAACAGAACCCCTATTACTGAAGATATTTCTGACCAAGATTTTTATCAAAAAATCATTGAGCAATTTCGTCATAATCTCAACGGATATCAAGAAAATGAATGCCGAGAAGTTACCTTAGAGGGAAAGCCTGCTTACTTGCTAGATTATTACTGGGACACACCTGAAGGTCCAATTTATCAACTTTCTGTGCTTTATATTGTGCAAAACAAATTATTAACTTTTACTTATTCAGCACAAGAATCTTTTTCTCCAAATAAAAAAGAAGCATTACTTACTGTTGTTTATTCCTTTAAAACCACCTCAAAAACGAATTAAATTACGATGACAACACCTGCTATGCCAGCGGCTCGCGTTGGCGACCCATTTAAACACCGAAGCTTTATGGCAGCGTTAGCTGGTGCAGCAGCTGGTGCCATAATTGAGTTTGGGGTAATTTCTGCTTGTGGCTTCTTTTTAGGGGGAATAGGTGGCTTTGCAGCAGCAATGGTATTATTAAATACACCTGTTGTAAGCAGTACTATCGATAAAGTAAAAAGTGCGGTAGAAAATTTCTTTGAATCTGACGATCCTGATGGTTTCATTATCAAGGGTAGCATTAATGTATCCGTCAATAAAAGAAAACTTGCCTATGCAACACCGGCTGATGCAAAAGATCAAACCCCTACCATCAAATGTGATAATCATGGACCAAAAATTATCGCTCAAGGTAGTGAAAGTGTTTTTGTCAACGGATTCCCTGTTGCTCGAAAAGGAGATGGTACAAAATGTAGTGCAAAAATTAGTGATGGTTCTCCTAATGTTCATATTGGTTCAGGGCAAGGCACTTATGCAGAGATGGAACCTGAATTTAATAAACTTCAGAGATTAGCACTCATTGCGGTAGAATTTGTTGTACCTCCCACTGCAGCTGCAGGGAAAGGTTTACTAAAAGTTTTTAAAGCTGGTTTTAAAGCTATAGCAACTAAAGGCCCTAAAGCTGCTGCTGCAATGCTTGCCAGAAAAGCAGCCCAATCATTAAACCCTAAAAACGCATCCGCTATTAAAAATTTTGGCTGTGCAAAGCAAGCTTTTAAAAACAATAAAGGGCTTAAGCGTTTTACTGAAGGCGGAAAAAAATGGGTGAAAGGTGACCCTATTGATGTTTTAACAGGGCAAGTTGTCGAACAGCGTGTTGACTTTACGCTTGGTCAAACCATTCCGCTTTCCTTTATCCGTACTTGGGCTAGAAGTAAAGAAGATCGTTTTGCTGATGGACTTTGTGGACGTTTTTGGGTTGATAACTTCTCCGAATCTGTCGAGCTTAGCCAGCAAGGTCAACAAATTAAGATTGCTACCGCAGAAGGAACCTATCTGCGTTTTTCCTTACCAATCGGAAGCATGCAATCTTTTAACCCTGATCATCCACAATTTACCTTAAATCGCTATCGAGACTTTTTAGAGCTTTATGACCGTGAAGCGCAACTGTCTAAACGTTTCTATATCACAACACCTGCTTTTAATGAGCATAATGACGACTTAGGCTTTCCTCTGCTTGAAGACGGAATTTATCCTATTTCTTATTGGCAAGATACCTTTGGCAATAAAGTTGAGTTTATTTATCACCATAAGCGTTTAGTTAAAATTAATCATTCTGATGGCATTGTCCTTGCGCTTGACTATCAAACTCAGGGTGAAAAGCAGTGGTTACACCAAATTCATCGCATTGATAACGGCTTAAATGAAATCCTTGTTTCCTATGTACAAAATGAACAAGGACATTTAATTGAATCCGATGCCTTACTTGATTATCACCTATTCTATACCTACGATAACCAAGCCAATCTTATCCGTTGGGAAGATAAGGATAGAACTTGGGTAGACTATCATTATGATGAGCATGGTCGTGTTATTCATAGTGTAGGGGCTGATGGATTCTATCCTGTATGGTTTGAATATGCTGAAAATCAAACTAAGGTTCGCGATAGCAAAGACCATGTCACGGTATATGACTTTGACTCGCAGATCATGAAGCCACTTACCATTACCTCACCAATGGGTTCGGTAACTCAGTTTGAATACGATCAATTTGGCAATCTTCTTTCGCAAACCTTTGCAGATAAAACCCAAGTGAGTTTTGAGTATTTAGAGGATACAGGTCTTGTCAGCGCGTTCACTGACCCAATGGGAAATCAATGGACGTATTCCTATAACGAAGAAGAACAACTCATCCGCATTGAAGATCCAATTGGACGAGTATGGACATCTGTTGAACAAAAAACAGAAGAAAACTCAACCGCACTTTTCACCGCGCCAGATGGCAGCCAAACCGCCTTTGTGCGCAATGAATATGGTTTATTAACTCACGTTGTATCCAAAGCAACCAAGCAAAATCCGGCACAAGCTCAACTTCAAGCAGCTTATCGTTATGACCCTCGTCATCGTTTAATCGAAACACAAGATGCCGAGCAACGTCGTATTCAGCTTTCTTACAATAATGAAGACCAAATCAGTCGCTTACAAACTGCAAGCGGTAAACATTGGCATTATGGCTATACTCATCATCAAAAGCTCGCACAAATCAATCGACCAAATGCAAGTCAGGAAAGCCAAGTTTATGACCGACACGGCAACCTAACCAAATACACCGATGCTAACGGTGTGGTGTGGCAATTAAAATACGGTGCATTTGACTTACTGATTGAGAAAATCGACGGTGAAGGCCATGTATGGCGTTATGACTATGACAAAGACAGTTTAAAACTAAGCAAAGTCATCAACCCAAAAGGAGAACAATATACCTACGCTTTTAATGCTGACGGACAAGTTGAAGTTGAAACAGATTTTGCGGGCAACATCTGGCATTACACTTATGATGCTAACGGGGCGTTAAATACCCTTACCGATGGCGAAGGTCATCAAACGCAATACACATACAATGCTAACGGACAATTAATTCAACTCACTACTGTTGATGATGTGATTAGCTATACCTATGACAATGCGGGTCGAGTAACACAAATTCAATCCACAGACAGTACATTAACCTATGTATATGATATCAATGACCGGGTAATTGAAGAATCACAAAACAGCCATAAAATCTACCGCACTTTTGATGATATCAATCAAACGGTGACTCGTGTGCTTTATCCAGCTGGTCAAGATAACCCTATCACTACCCGATTCAAATATAATAATCTGGGCGAATTGGTAGAACTACAATTGCCAAATTGGGAAAATGAAGCCCTGCCAACAAATATCAACGGAAAAGAAGTTCATACACTCCATTTCCTTTACGACAACGAAGGCAATGAAATCAGTCGCCAAAGCAACCTTGGCTTTATTCTCAATCAGCAATTCAATGAAATGAATCTGCCGATTCGTCAGCGTGCCGGTTATGAGCCAACACATCACTTTGATAGCCAAGCATTAAAACAAACCGGTATTGATAGCCCTATTTTTGCTGAGCTGAATCGTACCTATCAATATGATAAAGCCTTAAATACCATTGCGGCGAATGATGAAATTGAATCCTTGAGATTTGTGGTTAATGGCAATAATCAAATCACTCAAGTGGTTAATCAATATCAAACCCGTGAAAACTATCACTATGACCAAAACGGTTATATCAGCCGACAATATATTCAAGCAGATGATTATCGTTACCATGATGACCATCATGGACAAATTAAGATTGATAACCTGGATTTGTACCAACAAGGCAATAAACTCAATCGTATTGGCAATGATTATTACAGCTATGATAAAGCGGGTCGATTAGTGAAGAAAACTGCCATTAAAGACGGTTTTAGGGGGAAAACCCTTTATTATCGTTGGAACGGTAATAATCAGTTAGAAAGTTTGACCAATGAATGGGGCGAAGTCTGGTATTATAAATATGATGCCCTTGGTCGACGTATTGAGAAAGCTTGTCTACAACGAAACACCAAAACCACTTACTTGTGGGATGGTGACCAAGTTGCTTATCAAGAAACGGAGAAACACGGTAAAACCGAAAGCCTGCGTCATTGCATATTCAATGGTTGGGAGCTGATTGCACAGCAGGACAGTTACTTTAAAACTGACCTTCGCAATCATCATAAAACTTGGACGCAAGCGACAAACTATGCTGTCTGCCAGCCAAATGGTCAACCACTTGCTTTATTTAACCCTCAAGGCAAACGCACTTGGCGGAAAGCCCCAAACAGCTTATGGGGGTTACCATTACTTGAAAGCTGGGAAAGCAAACAAACTGAACCACTTAATCCAAATCTGCTCTTTGCAGGTCAATATTTTGACCAAGAAAGTGGATTGGCATATAACCGCTTCCGCTACTATGACCCACAGAGCGGCTGTTATCTAAAATCTGACCCGATTGGTTTAGCGGGTGGTGAAACGCCATATAGTTATGTGCATAATCCTATGGGGTGGATTGATCCGTTTGGGTTGGCAAGATGTAAAACTAAGAACACAGATGTTCTTGGTGAACACGGTGTACTGAAAAATAACTCTGCTCCAGGTCAATCGCATCATTTAAATCAAGATGCAGCCTATAGGGATATAATACCAACAAATAAAGGTGCAGCAATTAAATTAGAAGGGAATGCATTTACCCAACCAGGAACACCACATTACGAAGCACATAAATCTTTAGAAGGATTTTGGGATCAATACAGAAAAGGCGGGGCTTTATATGGTTCGAGACCTACAAATCTGCAATATACAAGAGCATTAAAAGATTCATTAAAAGCTGCTGGATTACCGCAAGAAACGATAAACGAAGCAATACGATATAGTATTAAGAATAGAGTGCAATATGGCGCATTAGGTGGCATGAAAGTTCCTCGCATTCCAGGACGTATTAATCAGGTTATACCATAGAAGGAGTTAAAAATGGGAAAATATATTCCAGAAAATATTGAAAAAGAAATCTTATCTATAAATTGGTTTTCAAAGTTAGGTAAACCTGTAACCCAAGATAATGTAGTTCTTGAAAAACAACTAAGTAAGGTTAATCAAAGTATTAACTCAGTAGAATGGGAAAATATTACTTTAGAAGAAAGTAATAATATGAATGCTTATTTTTACAAGAAAAACTTATTCTCTGAACAAGAGGAGTGGGATTTCATTGCAGAAGAAGGTCGGGTTTTTATTAACAACAACGTTATTCCTATGATTCCAGAAATAGATGAAATAAATAGAGACGCTCTAATCAATGATATTAGTTGGAACTTGCTTCATTTTATTATTGAAAATCACTATAAAAGAAAAAGAATAATTAGAACTAGCTTTTTTTCTGAATTATTTGAATTTTATCGATTAGGTCGATTACCTTGTGGCTGGGATGGGGATTTTCCAAATGGAAAGCTCATTATTGCTTAGTTGAAAACTATAGTATTCTTCTCCTACTGGCAAAGTCTATCAACGCGTGCCCTTATTTTTTCAATTCACAGTTCTTTAAAAAATAAAGAATATCAAGCAAAGTGCGGTCAAAATTCAAAGTGTTTTCTATTGAAAATCCCCTGAAAACTGACCGCACTTTTTATACTCTAACAATACACTAAAAAAGCTTTATAATTGCATATTCAATGGTTGGGAGCTGATTGCACAGCAGGACAGTTACTTTAAAACTGACCTTCGCAATCATCATAAAACCTGGACGCAAACCACAAACTATGCCGTCTGCTAGCCTAACGGTCAGCCACTTGCCTTGTTCAACCCTCAAGGCAAACGTACTTGGCGTAAAGCCCCAAGCAGTTTATGGGGATTGCCATTGCTCGAAAGTTGGGAGAGCAAACAAGCTGAACCACTTAATCCAAATCTACTCTTTGCAGGTCAATATTTTGACCAAGAAAGTGGATTAGCCTATAACCGTTTTAGATATTACGACCCACAGAGCGGCTGCTATCTAAAATCCGACCCGATTGGATTAAATGGCGGTGAAACGCCTTATGCTTATGTGCATAATCCTTGGGATTGGTTGGATCCGTTTGGGTTGGCTGGGTGTATAAAGAATAAACTTGATGGCCTTGCTAGAGAACAACGAGCTAAGAATATTTTAGAACGTCGATATGGCAAAGAGAATGTCCTTAGCGAAAGAACACTTAGAGGAGCTGACGGTCGTAAAGCAATAGATCCATTAACACGAGAAGGAAGACGAGTAGACTTTGTGGTTAAAGGAAAAGATGGCGTATGGAGACCTATTGAAGTAACTAGTATGACAAATAAAGGTAACAAAGCAAATCAAATTGCTAAGGAGGTAGGTATTCGAACTGAGTTAGCAAAAAATGGCTCTGACGTATTTGTTAGACATCCCAAAACTAAAGAATTAATTCCAATTCAAGGCACATCTAAAGTAATAGGAGCTCGCTAAATGAGTAATTTTATATTATATGATTATGATGCTTTATTATCAGCCAATCCCAACAAATGGTGGCAAGACTATATTATCAACTCTACAAATGTCTTATTTAAATTCTTATACAAGGAAAACTTAATATACATAAATCCTTTTGATGAAAAAGGAGATGTAATAAAAAACCTTGTATTAAATAGTTGCGATGTAGATATTGCATGTATTGAACTATTTAGGAAAAGTATCCCAAATTGGAGAAAAGCTCATGATAGAGGAACTCCAATTGAAAAAGTGACTATTCTAGAAAAAGCACTAGCTAAAATCAGAGCTAACACATAATTATCCCTTGCAGGATGCTCTGCCAGAGAATAGTCTTTTCTAAAAAATCACTGAACTTCAGCAAAGTAAGGTCAGAATTCAAAGTGTTTTATACCCCAAAATACCTAGAAAACTGACCGCACTTTTCTATTTTACTGTCTTTCAAACCTCAGCTTTATCCTCAATCAGCAATTCAATGAAATGAATCTGCCGATTCGTCAGCGTGCCGGTTATGAGCCAACACATCACTTTGATAGCCAAGCATTAAAACAAACAGGCATTGATAGCCCAACCTTTGCTGAGCTAAATCGAACCTATCAATACGACAAAGCCTTAAACACCATTGCGGCGAATGATGAAATCGAATCCTTGAGATTTGTGGTTAATGGTAATAACCAAATCACTCAAGTGGTTAGCCAATATCAAACCCGTGAAAACTATCATTATGACCAAAACGGTTATATCAGCCGACAATATATTCAAGCTGATGATTATCGTTACCATGATGACCACCATGGACAAATTAAAATTGATAATCTGGATTTATACCAACAAGGCAATAAACTCAATCGTATCGGCAATGATTATTACAGCTATGATAAAGCAGGTCGATTAGTGAAGAAAACCGCCATTAAAGACGGTTTTAGGGGGAAAACCCTTTATTATCGTTGGAATGGTAATAATCAGTTAGAAAGTTTGACCAATGAATGGGGCGAAGTCTGGTATTATAAATACGATGCTCTTGGTCGACGCATTGAGAAAGCTTGTCCACAACGGAACACAAAAACCACTTACTTGTGGGATGGCGACCAAGTTGCTTATCAGGAAACAGAGAAACACGGTAAAACTGAAAGCCAACGGCATAACGTATTCAATGGTTGGGAGCTGATTGCACAACAGGACAGTTACTTTAAAACTGACCTTCGCAATCATCATAAAACTTGGACACAAACCACAAACTACGCCGTCTGCCAACCTAACGGTCAGCCACTTGCTTTGTTTAATCCTCAAGGTAAGCGCACTTGGCGTAAAGCCCCGAGCAGTTTATGGGGTTTGCCGTTGGTCGAAAGCTGGGAAAGCAAACAAGCCGAACCGCTTAACCCAAACCTACTCTTTGCCGGGCAATATTTTGACCAAGAAAGTGGATTAGCTTATAACCGCTTCCGCTACTATGACCCACAAAGTGGCTGTTATCTAAAATCAGACCCAATTGGGTTAGCTGGTGGTGAAACGCCTTATGCTTATGTGCATAATCCGATGGGATGGATTGATCCGTTTGGGTTGGCTAGGTGTGGAAATTTAAAGAAAAACAAGATGGGATGCTTACAGGGCATTAAGGACTACCTAATAGGCATCTAATCCAGATAAAACAATACCATACATAAATGTTTTAACACCCAAAGGAAAAAAGCTATTATTTATATAGGATGAAACGGATATGATTGATTTATTAAAATATATAGAAAATAAAATAGAATTAGAAACCAATAAATCAGCTAAAAATGATTTAATAACAATAAAAGAAATAGTTAAAGAAATTATTGAAAAAAAATACAAATTTAAGATAATTAAATTTGAAGAACAAAACACAGGTTATTCTGAATATAGAATAATGAATGACTGTGAATCAGAAAACAAAGAAATGTGGATTGAATACGACCCAGAAGTAAGAATATTACCTGGCGATATATTAATCAAGCAAATATAAAAACTAATCATTGAGTTATAACATATAATTAAATTCTTTTATTAACTATACATCATAAAACTTAGACACAAACCACACTGTCCGCCAGCCTAATGGTCAGCCACTTGATTTGTTTAATCCTCAAGGTAAATATACTTGGCGTAAAGCCCCGAGCAGTTTATAGGGTTTGTCATTGCTCGAATATGGGATCTTTTATAGGAGTTTTAAAATGGAAAATTCATATCTAACCCTAGAAAACTGGATTAAAGAGAGTATTAAAAGTCCGGTTGTTATAGGAGAAGACGAATATAACTTCAATATATTAGAAAAATTTTCTAGTGCTGATTTACAAAAATTTGAGATAGAAAGTGGAATTAGTTTACCTTGCCAGTATAAAGAATTCTTACTTAGATTTGGTTCTGCTGAATTATTTTTAAGTAACTATAGTGCAGGAATAGAAATCATGTCTCCATATAATGTTAAAGCATTTTTGGAAGAAATATTCAATAATTATGGAGAAAACCCCTATCCTAATTTATTTATTCCCGTAAATATTTTAGCAACAGGTTGGTACGGAGGGTTTGACTTAACGCAGAATGGAGACAATAATTTTGCAGTATTTTTTCCTGAAACAGAGCCTGAATCATGGATAGATGATGCTGAATTTATAACTTTTAACGACTGGTTAAATAAAATTATCTCATCTAATGCAGAAGAATTATTTTAATACCCTTATTGAAGGGCTATCCTAACGCGAGCCTTTCTTATCACCTCACTATTCTTTAAAAACTAAAGAATATCAAACAAAAGTGCGGTCAGAATTCAAAGTGCTTTTTAGTGAAATGAGCTTCGAATACATTATAAATTTAGATTCAAAAGAATCTACCAGTTTAATTTCAACAGATTTAAGAGCTAGTCAATTATGTGCATCTACTACAAAAGATTATATTGATTGGATAGACCATGAATCAGAACATAATATTCCATACGATATAAGATTTTATACAGATGAAGAGAAATCTATTTTCGTTGCTATAAATTGTTTTTCTAAGAATATTTTTTCTGCAATAAAATTAATTTTAATTAAATATAATTACTATTTAGTCGATTGCGACACAGATGAAAAAGTTACTCTAGAATACATTTTTCGTCCTATACTTTAATAAATATCTTGTTGGTTGAATCCACATAATGGTGCAAGTTTCCAACATATGTCATTATTCTAATCAATCATTGCTTTGAATAATCAATAATTTAAATCCCAGGAAACCACTTATACCACTTACCTTTAACTGGTTGTGGGTGATTTTGTTTTAAGAACTGATAAAACTGAGTGAAATTATCATTTAAAATCGTGTCTTTTGGTAAAAACCGGTAAAGCCGTTTTCCTTCTGGTGTTTTAATGAGCATAAACCAATATTTCTGATAATTGACAGAAAGACCACTCTTATCTAAAGCCAATAAATCTTCAAATTGGTAGTGATAAAGTAATTTTCTTGCACTAAACACGAAAATACCTTTTGAATTGAAATAATAACGTTCAGCACTAAAAATTTTTCCAAGACTAAAAGGAATGAGTTTTTCACCTTCAAATTCTCGATCCCTCTAGTTTGTAGAAAACGTATAAATGGAATGAGAGTAAAAGAAGAAAAAAGTAGAAGAACAACAAATAAAACTAAAATTTCCATAAGTATTAAATTCTTTTACAAAAGAGCCAAAAACTCATATAAAACAACCGCACTTTTGAGATACAAATCAAAGTGCGGTCGTTTTTTAGGGATTATTTATGAATTAATAAGGATTACCACCAGCCAAGGAGTTTCATCCATAATCCACCCACACCAAACCAAATCACTAATGAGAGGATGGAAACAATAAAGCTCACGCCCCACCATTGACCGGTTGAGTTATAACCAGAACCGTATAAAGCGGGGCCAGGACCACCTGCATATTGTGTTAAGCTCATGGATAATGTTGAGGTGTAACCTAAACCAATTGCAGCAATGATTGGTGGTGTACCCACAGCGATAGCTGCTGCCACGAAAGCGAGATACATTGCGGAAATATGCGCCATGGCTGAAGCAAAGAAATAGCGGGTATAGAAATACACCAACACTAAAATAGTAAAGGCAACTGGCCAGCTGAAACCACCCACGGATGAGGAAATGTGGGTTGAGATCCAAGTGATTGCACCGTATTTATTAAGTGCATTTGCCATCATCACCAATACAGCAAACCAGAACATCGTATCCCATGCGGTGGTTTCTGCTACGATATTTTTCCAGCTCATAATATTGGTTAATAATAAAATCACTAAACCGATAAATGCTGAAATTGTTGCAGGGATATGGAAGACTAAATCACCCACCGTCCAAAGGAATAAAAGAAGGATAAAGTCTAGGGCAAGAATCCATTCTGCTTTGCTCATTGGGCCCATGCTTTTTAATTCTTCACGTGCCATTTCTGCCATTTTAGGCGTATCTTTTAATTCTGGCGGATAAATTAAATACACGAAATAAGGCAAGACGATCAAGCTCACAATACCCGGTACGATCGCCCCTAAGAACCATGTCATCCAAGTGATTTCCACACCTTGGCTTTTCGCGAGTTCTGCAATTAACGGGTTACCTGCCATGGCGGTTAAGAACATGGTACAAATAATGGTATCGATTTGAGAGACAGCAATCGCTAAGAAAGCACCTGCACGACGAGCAGTTGGACCCGGTTTGGACTCATATGCATCAGCAATAGATTGCATAATAGGGTACATAATACCGCCCCCACGCGCAGAAGCTGAAGGAATACCCGGACCGATAACAACATCAGCCAACGCCATACCATAGGCCACGCCCATCATTTTTTTACCAAAACGACCAACAAAGTACAGCGCGATACGTTTACCTAAACCGGTTTTAATCACCGCGCGAGATAAAAACATAGCAATAGCAATCAACCAAATTGTGCCGTTTGCAAAACCGGATAACATGCCGACATCACCTTGTTTTGGCGAAATTGGCGTAAGCCCAGTCAAGCCACTAATCACTAAGGCAACTAGCGTTGCAGCACCCATAGGCATTGCTTTAGCGATAATAGCCACAATGGTTGCCACAAACAGTGCTAGCATTCCCCATGCTTTTGCGGATAAGCCTTCTGGCGTTGGGATTAACCAAATCCCCAAACCAACGATAACGGCAATCAGCAGCCCTTGCCATTTAAAGCTAAGTTTGACTTCTACTGCTGGAATTTTACTCTCCATAGGATAACTCCTAGATAAATGAACAAAAAATAATTCATCACGTATAACGACCGTGACGCAATCGATTAAATAAACGGTTATAAAGATACCACTTATTTAGTATGAGTAAAGATTTAAGAGATGTTTTTAATAAAATTTAATGAAAACTTGATGCAGATTAAAAAATAATCTTTAAGAATGAAGAAATTGATTCACTCGCTCAAGCACCGCTTTTCTCACGTTATCTTTTTCGAAAAGGATTTCATGTTTTGCTTGAGGTATAAGCATGGATTCTGCACGCGGAAAAAGTGCGGCCAATTTTTCAAGATTTTTGTTATCCACAATTTTTTCTTTTT
>ERZ1674045.197-NODE-197-length-19389-cov-3.524258_pt1 | contig 19389 bp, 18 predicted proteins | sample MGYA00581131_ERZ1674045 | MGnify/ENA primary metagenome ERZ1674045 (study PRJEB41354, sample SAMEA4873299) | human saliva metagenome | biome: human-associated habitat [ENVO:00009003]; feature: mouth environment [ENVO:08000002]; material: saliva material...
AATGCTACTGGAAGATTTTTAGGTGTTGTTGGATTTCTTTTTGGAAATCCACAACACCTCTTTTTTTACCAAGAATTTAGCGTATAATGAAGGTGAATAAACAGAAAGCGGTGATGAGATGGGACAAATTACAGAACAATTAAGACAGAAGTTTGTGGAGGTATACGGCACAGAGCCTGAGGAGAGTTTCTTTGCTCCGGGGCGCGTGAATTTAATCGGGGAACATACCGACTATAATGGCGGGCATGTTTTTCCTTGCGCGATTACGCTGGGGACTTACGCGTGGGTGAAGCCACGGTCGGACAAGAAGCTCCGTCTCTATTCGGACAATTTTCCGAAGGATGGTATACGCGAGCTCGATATGACCGACCTGGCTTATAGGGGCAGTGACTCGTGGGCGAACTATGTTAAGGGCGTTTTCGTGTACTTGGCAGAGCTTGGGTTCGATTTTCCGCACGGCCTGGACATCGCATTTTACGGAAACATCCCGAACGGCTCGGGCCTCTCATCGTCAGCCTCATTCGAGCTGCTCGTGGGCGTCATCACTCGCAAAGTATATACTCTTGACATCGACACGCTGAGTCTTGTAAAGGTTGGGAAACGGGTGGAAAATGACTTTATCGGTGTGAATTCCGGCATCATGGACCAGTTCGCTGTAGGGATGGGCAAGAAGGACCACGCCATCTTCCTCGACTGTGCTACGCTGGAGTATGAACTCGTTCCTGTTAAACTCGGCGACTATCGTATCGTGATTATGAACACGAATAAACGTCGCGAACTGGCCGATTCGAAATACAACGAACGCTTTGCCGAAACGCGTATTGCTTTGAAAGAACTACAAGAGCATGTGGCTATCAAGAGTCTGGGAGACCTCACCATCGATCAGTTCGATGAGTTGAAGCATCACCTATCCAGCGAACTCTTTGTGAAACGTGCTCGTCATGCCGTTAGTGAAAACGAACGGACGGTGCTTGCGACACGTGTCTTAAAAGAAGGCGACCTCGCCCACTTTGGACGTCTGATGAACGAGAGCCATCTCTCGACCGAACTCGACTACGAAGTGACCGACAAGGAACTCGACACGCTCGTGCATACCGCTTGGGAACAAAGTGGCGTTCTAGGCGCTCGTATGACGGGTGCTGGATTTGGCGGCTGTGCCATCGCGATGGTGCATAAGGATCATATCGATGCCTTTAAAGCCAACGTTGCCAAAGTTTATACTAAAGAGATTGGCTACGCTCCAAGTTTCTATATTGCGGAAATCGCGGACGGGGCACATTAGAACATATAAAAAGAGACAAAATAAATCCTTCCGTGGCTTCTGTTGCCATTTCGGATATCTTCATAGTAAAGGAAATAACTGTACCGGCAAGAGCCTATGTCTCTTTGCCTACCGAACTTCAAAGGGCGTCATGTTGCTTAATCAACTGACGCCCTAATTCATTTCGGTTACACCCGTTATTCCCATTACTATAGAATCCGAAAGGTCCTGGAAGCCTATTTTTTATGTTTTTCTTTAATGTGGACCCGCAAGAAAATTAAATAGTGCCCTTCTCCTCAGATGATTGGCGCTATAGCATGCTTCAACGCACCTACTCCAAAACACCTCTTTCTTTACTAAGAATTTATCGTATAATAAAGTTGACTAGACGGAAAGCGGTGATGAGAGATGAGCAATTATTTAAAAGCAAATCAAGACAGATGGAACAACGTCAAAAATGACTATACTGCCCCATTGACACATGAAGAATTCGAAGAAGCTAGAAACAAACCTATTTCTGTTGCATTAACGGTCGGGAAAAAGGTTCCGCAAGAATGGTTTGAAAAAGCCAACGGGAAAAAGATATTAGGTTTAGCTTGTGGTGGTGGGCAGCAGGGTCCCGTTTTTGCCGCGAAAGGTTATGATGTTACCATAATGGATTTTTCGACATCTCAATTACAAAAGGATGAGATGGTTGCTAAAAGAGAAGGCTTAACAATACATACCGTTCAAAGCGACATGACAAAGCCCTTTCCATTTGAAGATGAAACCTTTGATATTATTTTTAATCCCGTTTCGAATGTCTATATAGAAGATTTAGAAAACATGTATAAAGAAGCCGCTCGTGTATTGAAAAAAGGTGGCTTGTTAATGGTCGGGTTTATGAATCCTTGGATATATATGTATGACGCTGACGTTGTATGGGACCAACCCGACGAGGAATTACTGTTAAAGTTCTCCATCCCTTTTAATTCAAAAGAGCTTGAAGAGGCCGGCAAAATCACCATCAATCCAGAATACGGATATGAATTCAGCCACACTTTAGAAACTCAGATTCGAGGACAATTGAAAAACGGTCTCGCGATGATCGATTTTTATGAATCCTGCGACAAAAGACATCGATTATCCCGTTATGGCAATGACTATATCGCTACACTCTGCGTTAAACTGTAATGTGATAGAACATCATCGCGCACATCGCGGACGGGGCACATTAATACAAACAAAAATGAGCATTGGATGTGGAAGATCCAATGCTCTTTCTGGTTTTAGTAGAGTATTTGCTGAACTCTAGCAAGAAAAAATAGTTGTCTAAGCACCAGAACGTTAGACTCTATCTAACGAAAAAAGAGAATTGAATCTCACACTGCCAATGCCCTTTCTGGCTTTAGTGTTGTGAAATATTCACACCTACACTATAGCATACTTATTTTTATTATCAAGGAAATTGGTTAGAAAAGAGACCCTTGCTCTTGTGTACTGACCCCAAAAAGTTAGATTTTCTGTCTACCTTTTGGGGTGCACTTCATAAAGTACTAGGTATAAAAAAACCAACCACATTCGTGGTCAGTTATAAATCAAAATAGTTTTTAAATGATTGTTTTAATCGTTCAATATCATCAGTATCAAAATCATATATTTTCTTTCCAAGAATTCTCTTTTTATCCACTTCTCTAATTTTTCTTACTTTGACAAAAGCTTTATCATAGGAGGGATTGCTTTGATATTTTCTGCAATCAATTGTTATTCCTCCTCTATACTTTTTACCTTCTTTTTTACTAGTAATAGGAGCGACAATGAGTGTAGAATCTTTCTTGGAAATTTTACTCAACACTACTGCATAATGTTTTCCGGATATTTCTCCACCAATATTTTTCTTGAAATCAACTAAATAAACTCCAAACACATCAAACATTTATTTACGCTCCCAAATAAAGAAATTAGGCATATCCAAATTTAGATATGCCTTCAAATATCCTTAACTTATAAGGTTTTTTCTCCTTGCGTATCTCTCCTTAGACAAATAAGGCTCTTGATACACTAATATAATATATCAAATAGTAACATATTGTCAATGGAAACATAGGGTTTTATAAATTTATTTACTTTTTCAATTCATTATATCCATTCACTACGGACTCAATAAGTATACGTTTACCTTTTGAATATCTTCATAGTAAAAGCAATAACTGTACCGGCAAGAGCCTAGGTCTCTTTGCCTACCTAACTTCAAAGGGCGTCAAGTTGATAAAATCAACTGACGCCCTAATTCATTTTGGTTACACTCGTTATTTTCATTACTATAGAATCCAAAAGGCAAAAGGAAGCCATTGGTTTATTTCTGAACTGACACAACTTCGAGGTCGCCGTTTTCGTTCTGAAGAACTTTAAACATAATCTCCAAGCCTTCCTTCAATCCGTCTGGGTGCTTCGAGTCCATCAAGATCGTGCCAAAGCATTGGTTGCCTTCCACGCGCGAGATGCGGACCCATAAGCGCTCGGGGTCTTTGCTCTTATCTTCGTAGTAAACCGCTACGCCAAAGTCATCGGGATGCTCGCGGCGGCGGAATCGGTCGAGTCCTTGGAAGGAGCGTGTCTCTTCTTTTTCTTTGCTCTTTGTGTCATAGACTTCCGCAATGACGCGTCTTGCACGGTCTACGATATACGGGTCCACTTCAATCCATCTCATTGAACAGAACTCGCAGTCATCGAGGTTCGCTAGACGAATGAGATACATCGTCTCTTCTGGAATCAGGCGCGTGTCTAGTGTCGATTCGCCTTCTTTTGCGATCCAAAGCGGTTGGAACGAAACGCCGGCCTCTTCGTCGATATATCCGTAGAGGACAAGCCCCGTGTCTCCTGCCTTAGCTACTTCTGGCATCACGTCTTCGATTAGCGCCACGCAGCGAACGTAGACAAGTTGATGGTAGAAGCTTCGGAAAGAGGCGTCTTTTACTTTTTGCATCTGGCTTGCGATTGGGATTTCATTTGGGAAGAGTTCGCCTTTGATGTCCAGTCCAGGCGCAAAAGCGCAGCGGTCAAGCCACTCAGGACTTGTCACCTCTGGAATCGGTTCGGCGTGGGCCTTGGAGGCGAAACGCTCTCTGCTATCGGCCACGATGTCCACCGACAGATCCAGATTCACATGCTCCATCCATTTCCAACGATAATCGTCCGGCAAATGCAAGAGGAGAATCTGCGTCTTCCCTTCATGCTCGTAAATGTCCAGCACCTTGAAGTGGCTGTCGCGGTTCGCAACGTGTAGCCCCCAGTTGGTGCCGTGCTCCGCCTTCGTCAAATCAAAAAGGTGGTTGGATAAAATGCTGAAACGGTGCGTCGTCACCATGCCGCCCACCCGGCTCGTCGCATCGGTAAAGGCTGCGTTCCGCACAATCTGCCCCACGTGGAACTTCGACGCTTCTTCCGGCGTTAGGTTGATGTCTCTAGCAAAGAGCTGCAATCCCGGCAGCATCTCATTCATTAATTGTTCGAGTTGTTGTACTTCTGTCATTCTACTTCTCCTGTCTTACCACAATGCACGTTCTAGTGTGTCGTTCTCGTACGGTTGGAGGTTCACTACGGCCGACTTGATCGTTCCATCCGCTTTCTTAGTCGTCTGTGGCTCTGATTCGCCGATTAACAGCACATTGATTCCTTCTTTTTTGGCAAATACGATCACCGATGTCCCTGATTCAGACACATAACACTCCACGATTTCATAAGAGTCGCCTCCAGATTGGAAATTCAGCCCTGCCCACTTGAAGTTCGCCTTCTCGCCATCGACCGTAGCATATTTGAAGAGCTGGTCTGGAACGGCTAAATCATAGTACTCGCGCTGGGTCGCTGGACTCGTGCGCTCATAGATTTCGCCTCTCTTACGCGCGTAAATCGCCATCGCATCCGCAACCGATTGATTCGCAGACGCTTCAGAGGTTGCTTTCCATGTCGCATTATCGGTAAAGCCTTTAAGTAAATCAGCGTCCTTCACGACTTGAAACGCTGCTTTCGCAAGTGTCTCACGCGTCACATTGGTTGCACGAAGAACGATTGGCTCCCCGTCTTCGTACCCAAAGAGGAACGCCTCTTTCTTGGTAGCGTCCAGATACGCTTCCACCACCATCACTTCGTAGTCGTTTGAGGCCACAACGCCCATCATATTCCATTTGACCTTATCACCATTGATGGTCGCAGCATCCATGTGAATCGCTTCGTGCAAGGCCTCGAAATGCTGCCCAGTCGACGCATTCCACCGCTTCATAAAGTCGCTAAATCCAGTCGCATTAAAACGAACCAGGAGCTCCAAGTCCGAATAGGCATAGTCGATGTCATCCTTGTCGCTTGGAAACTGCGCAAACATCTCGTCACGCACCTTCTTGGCCGCCGCTAAGCCTTCTGTGATATCGGCATCCTTGGCCGCAACATTATACGCCAGTTGCAACATCTCAAAATACGTCGCGTGCTCCGTCTGGGCAACTGTTGTCGGTGCAACCGTCGTCGCCTGAACCGTTGTTGGTGCCTGGGTCGTCACTTCTTCTGGCTTTTTGTTACACGCCGCCAGTGCCAACATACAAAGCGCTGATGCTAGGATTTGTCTTTGCTTCATACTCTCTCCTCCAATCATGAAACCCTTCTCTATTCAAGATTATTATAGCATAGGTGAGTTAAAAAGACCGTAAGACTTATCAACAAATTAAACCGCAGCATTATACTTAATGTAATCATCAGCTAGGTCATCTTTTCCCTGTATTAAATAAATTAGTACTTACAGCACAAGGGATTTCCAACATGTTGGAAATCCCTTGTTTTATTTATATCTGTGAGGTCTTTTATACTTGCGTTTAGTCTTTAGATTTTCTAGTTCCTCTTTTTTTCGATTTTCTAGTTCCTCATTTTTTCGATTCTCTAGTTCCTCATTTTTTCGATTCTCTAATTCCTCATTTATAAGTAATGGAAGAATTACTTTAAGCTGATCCAGAAGATTTTTACGAGTTATCGATTTCCAAAGATAATCTAACCCAAACCATAGCAACCACGCGAAAGCAGATAATTGAATGATCAATAATATATCTTTAAAGTTTTTGAAGTCATTAAATAAGTATCCCAGTACGATAGGAAGTAGAAAACCTACGAATTTTGGTATCTTCTCAAATAAATCATCTGTCCGAGCTTCTGAATTCCCTCCAAAGTCATATGGATACAAATGGTACAAATATATTTTCTTCAAAAAATCATCATCGAGAGATTGGAGTTCTTTTTTTAGATTGCCAATTTTATCAGCAACAATTATTTTACTATTTTCTCTCCATATTTTAAAATTAGACCTTTTTCCGTAGAAAGAATTACATACTTCTTTCCTATAGTAAAGAAAGTTCCAAACTCTTATTAAATACTTATCTTTAGAATAAAAAATTACTTCACTCCTAAAATCATAGGGACTATGAGGAGTAATTAGTAGGTAAGACACAAAAGAGGATACTCCCAAAAATATAGATTCTACATAAATTGTAATCAGTATTCCAATTACTGTTGGAAAAGAAGTATTATAAAGTACTCTTCCATAGTCATAGCAATGAAGACAATAGTTCATAACTAAATGAAAACATGTAGCTAATAAATAACAATTAGATCGATAGTTTTTAAATTGCTTATGAATAACAACATAAAATTGATCTACATCATCAATGGGATTCTCTTTATTATTGTCTCCTTTTATCTTAATTATAATAATGATTATTAATGGGATAATCGATCCGATAAAAATACAATCTTTCAAATGGATTAAAAAACAGATATTAATTGCTATAAGAATAACGCACATTAACAAACTATTTATATCGTATCTATCAAAACGTTCTTTTAATTTATCAATCATCTTAATCATTCACTCTCTCCAACTCATAAAAGTTATTTATTCACGGCTGTTATAATATAGGTGAAAGGTAATAAAATGTTATTTGCCCAATAAAGAAGGAACTGAGCAGTCTTAGTCTGCTTAATTCCTTCTAATTACTTGATATTTGGGTAGAGCATCTAGAGTCTCATTCATCCCTTTAAAATCTCAGTCTTCAAATAACTTTTCAATAGGCTTCCAAGAATCTTGAGTCATCTCATCTAACCACTCACCCTCATTAAGATACCAGAGGCTTTCATTATAATCTCGTACAAAAGCCCATTTAACCTTATGACGCTTTGCGTAGTCCTTAAGAGCTTCATATTTAGCAGGAGCATATGGATCAATATTCTTATCCATTCCAGATAAAGTTTCTCCGCCTTTTGTTTCGATGATATAAATATCCCCATTTTTCATTTTCACAATGAAGTCAGGATAGAAATGACTTCGTCCACCGTTCGTTCCGTAGGCGAGTGAGAAATATTGTGTACCTGAATCTCCATTTTTATACACAAAGTCGACATCCTCTCTCTCCTCCATATAGCGTTCGAAAAGTCTTTCCACAAGACTAGGTCTAGCTGCTATCGATGCGGTAGTATATCCAACATATGCGCTCGTGCGAACAACCTTACCTTCAATTTGAGGATTATAGGTATATCGTTCCTCCAACGGAAGTGTAAAATCGTTTTGTTGGATGTTTTCAAGTTCTAGAGTCATTGCTTTCGCTATATCAATTTTTCTAAACTCTTCACGGAGCACGCGCCAGTTATTGAGGATAAATGCCGTCCATTCTTGTGCATCTAATTTTAGGAGGCGTTCCTCTGTTGGACGTCCATCAGCTAGGAAGAAACGTTTAAGAATGGCTTCAACCTTTGATACAGGTAGGTGAGTCACACGATCCAGCTCATGAAAGGCGTGCAGTAAATCAAGACGATTTCCACGATAATCCACCTCAACAGAGCGTTCGAGATCTTGTAGTCGATCTGCATGATCGAGAGTATCAAATCGTCCCTGCTTATACGTTGTCTTGATTGTTCGGCCAATAATTAACCCTTGATTCTCCACTTTCATTCTATTATCTTCAGGATCATTAGAAAGATTCCATGCTTCTTTCAATCCTTCGTAGAGGTTTTTGCGGATTGCTTTTTCGTCTTTCTCCTCAGTTTCATTGATAATGCGCTCACTAATCAATTTTAAATCTTTAGCACTCTCCTTTAATCGAAGGATAGGCGTTGGGGCAACGGCTCCACCTTCCGCAAAAGCTCCCGTTAGGAAATCTTTATCAAAAGTATAGAGATATGCATTATCTAGAACATCAACGTTATAGTGTCCTCGTTGTGGTTGAGGCATACGGCGAATACGACCGATTGTTTGAATGGTAAAGTATTCTCCCATATTTTCACGGATTTTAATTAAGATTTTTGCTCGTGGAGCATCCCAACCTGTAGCGATTGCCTGCTTGATGATTAGATATTCAACGGGATTATCTAGTTTTGTCACATCTAGGTGATTTCGTTTTTTATCCGCTAGCCAGATTCCTAGTTTTCCGTCTTCGTATGTTTTCTTCAGATGGTTTTCAATATAATTTTCAATTCTTGAAACTAAATCAGCTTCTGAATCTGATTTGTCTGGCAGCTGAACGATGACTAAGGGATTTACACCTTGAATGCCGTTGTTTTGGTATTCATGAACTATTTCTTTCCGTTTGTTCTCCGCCGCCTCAAAAAGAAGAGCGAATTCATCTGTAACGTCCAATTCGATATCTAATTCCTCGTTTACTACCACGGTCTTTGTGATCAATCCTGATTCGATAACAGATTCTTCAGTAACTTCGTAGTATTCCGAAACCTTCGGAGTATTAGGATTTGCAATGGTAGCCGATACACGTACTGTTTTTGAGGCTTTAAAGCGAGAAATTACATCGCGAGCTTTTTTAGTATCGTTACGATGCGCTTCATCGATAACAAGTATGAAATGTCGCCCTTGTTGGAAAGCTTTTTCTATCTTATCCTCAAGATTATCGCGCTCGCTATCAGTTAACATCGCTTTAGATTTTTTCCCGATTACTCGTTCGTAGTTGATAAATGTCACAGTATCCCTATCGAACCCATTTAGAAGTGCATCATCAACTGATTGCGCCTTGATACTAGCAAACCCTTTTGCCTTGTCTTGACTCTGTTCCTCCAATTCTCCTGCTCCGGGAGTAAACCAGACAAAAGCGACATTATCATGTGTTGTTGATATGTAGTCATTTATCCATGAGAGTAGACAGATTGTTTTACCCGAACCCGTCGGAGCTTTAATAACTAACTCGTTCACTCCGTATTCTGGAGCAGTAAAACTCAGAAGTTTATCAACCACGTTTTTTTGAAAATCTTTTAATTCTATCATGACCAAAGTTCCTTTCCAAAGTAATAATCCGGTATTTCTTGTCGGGTGATATTCAAGTTCGACAAGACTTTTTCTTGTCTACTGTCGAGGAAGACGTCCGGATGCATAAAAAGAGTAGAATCTTTTTCTAGTTTTCCTTCTGCAATTAAACCTTCTAAATGTGCTTCGGTTAAGATAATCTGGACGGCTGGATTTGAGATATCAATTCCAAACTCTAACTCCACAAGCGGGGTGATATAATTGAGCAGTTCATTTTCAAGTTGAACATCTGGAAATTCGTTCTTATCAATAAAATCTGTTTTAAAGTATTTGAGGTTGTGCGGTAGTTCTTCCTGAATATTAGCTAATCGTTTATAAGTTACTTCTTCGCAAATATTATTTTCATTATTAGTACAAAGGATGTACTTACGATTACCTCCATCTTCCTGATTAAGTTGCACTACTGCATGACCAGTCGTACCTGACCCAGCGAAGAAATCTAGAATTATACTCTCTTTACTTGTAGATAATTTCATGAGTTCTCTATAAAATTTTGTCGGTTTAGGCGTACTGAAAATAACATTCGATTCTGGTAGACATTTCAATAATTCTTTTTTTCCTTCAGTAGAGGTTCCAAAAATATCCGCATCAAACCATGTATTTGCAACCATCCCCTTATAAGAAACTTCGCTATAAAACACTTTCAGTTGTGGCCTACCATTTCCTCCTTTACCAAATATAATCCGATTATCTTCGAGCGCTTTGTCGTATTTCTCTTTAGACATTCTCCAACAGCGCCCTTTAGGAGGGAGATGAGTTTCACCAGTATTAGGGTTTAAAATCGGATAAGTTAAATTCGGCCGTATATTAGGTGCATCGAACGGATCCGCTTTCCAGATTCCTCTCGGATCATTATCAGGATTTGAAAACTTACTTTTATCCGCCTCTCTCATGTTAAATGTGAATCCAGTTAAAGTGTTCCAGATATGTTTGTTACTATCTTTTATTCTTCTATTATCTGGTCTCTTATACTTAGCATATGCTACAACATATTCATGATTTACACTGATATCAGTATCATTTTGTATAGAAGTTCTATTATGCCAAGGAATTGATGTTAAGAAATTAGATTCTCCAAAAATTTCATCACATAATAATTTTAACTGTGCATGCTCATTATCATCAATGTTGATAAAAATTGCTCCATCTTCAGATAATAATTTTCTTGCAATTTCCAAACGTTTACTCATAAAACTCAACCATTTAGAATGAGTATATCCATCTGTTTTATCAACAAATTTATCGTTGTAAATAAAATCTTTATTGCCCGTGTTATACGGCGGATCAATATAAATTACATCTATTTTCCCTGCATGTGTTTTTTCTAATAAATATAAGCTATGTAAATTATCCCCCTCTAATAGAAAATTAAAACTTTCGTCGCCTGATAAACTGACAATCTTCTTTTTATCCTTTTCTATAAAAATAGGAATTTTTGTTTTCGTCTCCTCATCAACAAGCTCCACGTGTTGTTCCCATACTAACCCATATTTTTTAGTTTGTAATAAATGAATAACCTCTTCCAACCTACTAATATCATCGCTACAGCCATCTTCATGAGCTTTTTTCAAAAGAGATTTTACATATTGAATTGCTCCATCCTTATCATTTTTGCATGGGCGTTCAATGAATTCTTCAGACATTAGTAATTACCCCCTTTATAATTAAAACTCTATTTTAGTATTCTCTTTCTTTCAAAATACACGTTCTAAGTATAACATGAAAGCATTTTCTGAAAAAGAGGTATCCTATCTAAAGATATTAATATCTAGTTTCAAACAACTTAGGAATATTTCCTTCATCCTACATTCATCCTTCTAACATAAGGTAATAATTCCTATTCCCTATGAAAACAACAGAGCCTACTGACATTTTCATCAGTAGGCTCTAATTTATCCCAATAATTCATTGACTCTTTGCTGCACCGCATCATAGTCATACCCAGCAGCTTCAAGCCGCTCTTTGCGTTCTTCTCCATTTCCCCAATCACCCTGAATCACTTCATAAGCAACAGCATCCATCGTTTTTATATCATTGATTTGAGATCCTTGTAACGCAAGATTTACTTTCTCTTGAATTAACCCTGCATCATACCCCGCTTCTGTTAATCGTTGTATGCGTTCTTGACCATTGCCCCACTCTCCTTGCATAACTTGTTGAACAATTTCATTTTCACTTTCATCTTCATTACGAAAAACTCCTAAACGTTCCCAAGTATGCATTCGGAATTTTTCCTCCGGAAAGTAGTTATGTAAAATCTCAACCAGATTATTTCCGAGTGAAGCAAAATATTGCATCCTTTCAATAAAATATGATCGTACACTCTCTGTAGTTCCTCCATGCAACTCCATACTTCGATGAGGGCAGCTGGTTGGTACAAATTCATGATGAAGTCGAACCGTCTCTCGTGAAATCGGCATTCCAGCTTCTACCAAGTCTGCTGCTGCTTTCAATAAAGTAACATCCTCATTCTGTAGGAATTCTTCATCGCTGGCTGATAGACTCTCACACACTTCGTATCCAACGGATCGACAGTTACTCCACCAATCTCCAGTATGGTAGCCAATATTTTCAATAGGAACGACTTGAACAATCGTGTCTCGGTTGCAATAGAAATGTGCGATACCTAAAGCTTTATCACGATTCCTTAGAAAAGAAATATATCGTTTGGGTTTCATTCTTCCTGCATCATTATGGATCACCACAAAGTCAAAACTTTCTAAAAATCCACTATTCTCCATTACAAACTCTCTCAAAATTTTAATCATTTTAATTCTCCTCCTTTTGATGTAGTTGTCTTAATACGCTTTGAAGCTTTTTCGGAACAGGCAATCCGAGATGTGACGCATTTTCGAGAATTGAGATTCCTTCATTCGAAATATAGAAGAAGATTACTGCTGCTCGTAACACTCCTGCTTTCCCCAAAATATAAACATCTACAACATTTGCCGTTCCTACCAGCACAAAAATAAGTACTTTGCGAGCAATACCTTTATACCCAACTGCACTTGAAAGTTCTCGTTGATCAATAGCATTTAATACTCCCGTTATGTAATCCAGAACAATAAGAACTAACAAAGCATAGAGGAGGCCATCTTTCCCTCCGAGAAACCCACCCAATAGAGCTCCGAGGGTAAAAATTCCGGTTTGTAAATAGTAAAATGATGTTTTCATAAATTTTCCTCCCTTACATCATTTCGAGAAGGTTAGGAGAACCACCCTTAGTGGATGATTCTCCATACCCGCTAGAAAATTACCCTTTAAAATTTTCTAGTTCACCTTCCTAACCTTCATTTATTTTTTCTTTTTGTCGTTAAAGATTTCATTTTTAATACGAGTCATATAGCTAGCACTTTCCCCATTCGTATACAATTGGATTCCTTGTTTTTCGAACAAGTTGGCATCCGCAATTTTTTTCATTGCTGCACGAGTAGTCGTAGCATCAAGATTATCTTCTGGATGTGCAATAACAAGACGTTTTGTTTTACCATCACTTCCTGTAAACCCTAAATATAGCTCTTTAACTGTTGTTGTTGTTTCGTCTGCCATGATATTTCCCTCCTTTATTTATTAGTTTCTGTCGTGTCGTGTTCGAACGACTGTATCACAGTATGTCATCGCTTCTTTTGCAAGAGTATCGACTGCGTCTGAGACCGTCATTACCGCATCATGCGTAGCCCCTTGCTTCAAGTTTTGAAGACTTTTGAATTTCTTTACTTTCCCTTTTTCCGCATCTTGGTAGAATAGTTCCAAGGTTGCTTTATTAAATGTTTCTGACATGTTAATGTCCTCCTTATTTGGTTTATTTTGTTTTGTAGTGTCATGACTTCTACATCTATATAAACCAATTAGGAATCTAATTTGCTATGCTTGTCTAAAAATTTTTTTAATTTTTTTCGTATTGACAGAATATCCTGTTGTACTGCTGAGCGTGTACGCCCTATTCTTTTTGCATATTCTGTAACAGATTCATCACTTTGCATCATATATTGCAATGTTTTCATTTGGATTTTCGTGAGCTTTCGGAAAAATTCCTTATAGTCAGATTCCACCTCGAACCAGTAGGGATCTTTTTCCGATTCTTGCATCCAATCGTGATTAAATTCTACTGTCTCGATGTTTTTCTTAGTAATACGATGGAGAAATTTCCAATATAATTTCCGTTGTAGATAGGTATTGAATTGCTTTGCTGCATCCGCAGAGTCAAGTGGATTTGATTCGGTGTCTTGATAAGACTCCAATAGTAATAATCGTCCTTCTTGCAAGAAATCATCATATTCGGAATTAGCCTTTTGAATATTGAGTTTTTTCATTACGTGATAAATAACCCCTTCGAATTGCTCGAAAAGTTGAGTCGTTGTTTCTTCCGTTTCTGTCCATGCTTTCATAGTTCTTCTCCTAAAATAGAATTAGAAACTAGCTAATCTCTATATTGAACTACGGAAAATTATTAATCTGGAGTTTTTCGGAATTTGTATATTAATTCTTGTTATTTTCTTTAAAAAGTATTGACCATAAGAAAACTTGTTACTATAACCACTAATCTAAATAATACATTTATGGAGGATAATTATGTCAGAGGCTTTTGTTGCATCAATTGTTACCTTAATCGCTACAACGCTTACTACCTTAATCGTTAATTTTTATGCATTAAAGAATAGTAAATTACAATTAAAGGAGCACTTCGAAGAAAAGAAACTAGAAATTCAATTTCAGCAATTATCATCGGATAAATTGATGATAATTAAAGCTTTTCAAAATTTTGCAACTGTTGGAGGAAAAACTATCTCATATATAGATGCTAGAAAAGACGACGCACCAATAGATATCGAAATCATCTCTGAATTTGATATTGCATACTATAATGCCTATCTATTGCTAACAGATGATAGCGATAAAACTAAATTCTTAATTTTTAGAGATACTTTGCGATACAAAGCAGGATACAACCATCCAGATGGTATGACTATTGAAGATTTGAAGATAGACGAAATGATTAGTCAGCAAATTAAATCTAATTACATTTATGAACCCAATTACTTATTTAAATTGCATAATGAGTGTTTAGAAGTATCGAATAAGTATATCTGTAGAGTTTTGAATTTGACCTCTTTTACGGATTAAGCGTACTTTAATTATAGAATGTGTTTTAAATAAGTTTTATACTTAAATAAAAATGTAAAAAAACTTTCTAGTCCCTTAGACTAGAAAGTTTTTAAAATTTATAAAGGCATTTCAACAAAGCAACTTTAGATAATTTAGATATAATATTTCTTTATAAATAACTAATGATTATTGTTCCATATCTCCTCTGCAATTAGATCATGTCTTGCCACAATTTCATTTTCCGGTGTCATTTTGTTGTTATTTGCATCTTCTGGATTTGTTATTATCCTAATCTTATTATAATTTTTTTCTATATTCTGGATTTCTCGTAAACAATACACACACGGCTGATTAGTTACAATGATTTGTATATCATTATCAAATTTCTTTTGTCGTCTTATTTCTGCGAATAATTTTCTTTCACAACATGTGAACATTCTATTTTCTTGATATTGATGCTCATTATTTACAAACTGTTTGTAAGTAATATATTCTATCTTGTCGGAAAGAAAATATCTAACACCATCAGATACACTGACATACTTTTCGTTTTTATTAAATAACTGATTAAATACCCTCTTAAGTTCTGTAAATTTCTCCTCATCAAGGCCATTGATTGTATAGTACTCTGATTCACCTATAATTGCTAATGCACAGCAGTTTAATTTCCGTTTGTTATTGTTGGATAACTCTTCTATTGCGCTAACAAGTCGGCTATTATTAATCATTTGAGCAAACCATTCCCATCTTTCTAGATTCATTTTGTAGAAAAGGTTTAAAGAAGAGGAGTCTGCTCGATAGTGCATAAAAGTAAAATCTTCAAACAGAGACAGCATATTTTTAATATTTTTTTCTAAATCTCGTAAAAATTGATCAAACGAATTAATAGGTCTAACATCTTTTTCCTCGCATATCTCATACATCAAAATATCTAAAAGAGCTAATTTCAGTAAGCCGTTTGAACTTGCTCTAATTGCATCAATGATTTCTTCTAAAAAATCAGGATTATAGCCTTCAAAAGTCACTTCTAAAGGTCCATTACCATCTGGTTCAATATATTCAAACCTTTCCCCCAATACGAACTCTCTAAAATTGAACTCTTTTATATCATATTCCTCTAATTCCAATAAGCATTTTTTTACCTCGGTCAGTATGAACTTAAAAAGAAGCCATGAATAATAGTAGGTTTTACTACTTTCTATTGATATTTTGTACTCATCTAAATTTTCAGAACGTGAATAAGAGTATAATTCTTGTAGATAATAAAAGTCGTATAAATAGTCAATAAACGAAATTCCATTTTCATATTCTCGTAAAAATTCGTGTAAATGTATAAATACTTCATTTTCTCGATATTTTATAGCAAATGAGAAGTGATCCAATAATTCTAAAATATGCATAATTTTCTTATTTCTTTTCATTCTAATCTCCTATATTTAATTAATAAAACAAACAATACTTCTAACAACCCGTTAATCAGTTACAAAAAGACTTATAAATGACTCTATACATTTTTTCTACTTTCTCTGTTTAATCTTAAAATCAAAATCATATCCAAATAATTCTGCCAGTTCAATTAGAGACAACACTGTCGGATTATGTTGACCTTTTTCAAATCGGCAATATTGCGACTCCAACATCCCTAAAGCTGCAGCCATCTCCTTTTGAGATAAACCTAACTCCAATCTCATTTTGATAATTCTTAGAGATACTTTTTGAAGATGATATTCTTCAAGCAGATCTTGCTTAAACTCAGGGCAGTGGGATTTCAATGCATTTAACCTTTTTGTTAGGTAAGTCATCTTCAGTTTCCCCCTCTTCTGTTTCCCGACTAATTGGAATCCTTAAACATCTTTTTCCTTGCTTTCCTCTTTCCCATTTTTCTCGTACTTCAGGAGAAAGCCCTTCTTCCTGTAATATCATTAATACCGCGAACACTTTGACTTGTTCCTCGTAAGTTAAGCCTTCTACTTCGTCAATCATCTTCTTTGTTACTCGGTATTTTGCCATAAAATCCCCTCCCAATTGTGCAGAATCCCAAAATTCACTTATAAGTGAATTTCGGGCAGCTAAGCATCTCCTTTGTTTTCAAAAAACATTCTCCCAAAATCCTTATTATTAAGCCTAAAACGTACTCTTATACCTGATTAAGTTCTTCTGTCCTTCTTTAACAAGACAATTTTATAAAACCGTTTTCATTTAATTATAACCTGCTATAAACCTTATAGCAATAGTATTTTTGAGGAAATAAATTTTTTTGATTATTTTTTCAATTTTTTTCTTTCTTTCTTTATAACTTCCTAAAACTACTATTCTATAGAGGAATAATTAGAAGACGATAGATATAGAAAAGTGGCTAAAGCAGATATCTGCTTTAGCCACCCTATATTAATGGACATTCTTCGATAAAACTGAAAGAATCGCATCTACATCATTTGAACTATCTGTTTTTACTAAACCTGTCTCAGTTCTACTAAATAGAGAATGAATTATTATAATCCGTTCTTCTTGCGCAATATCTGTTCCTGCATAAGTTAGAGCTTGATAGAACCTTGTTAAAGCAGCTTTTTGTTCATATTCAGTAGCCAGATGATGATTTGACATTACTATCTTTATCAGTACTCTAATTATGTAAACAAAGAAAGATATAATTGAAACTAATATAAACGATTTAGAAATAAAAGGAATTTCTTGTACTGCATCCAGAGAATATTCGTGTATAACAATTACTAATTCTCTTAAAGCTACTACTAGAGCTACAACAAAAACCACAAGTACCCCCGTCCAGCATTTGGCAAATCTCCTATATTCTTTCGATCGATTATACCAAAGTGTTTCAGGAGCTTCTAAAGACAGTTTATCCTTATACGTTTCTTCTAGATTATTGAGTCTAGCTTCTTTCTCTTCTTGCCAAACATTTATTAAACTACGAAATTCTTTCAACCCTTTAGATTGTTCATCAAACTGTTTCTGAATTTCGTTATGTTTTGTTTCTATAAAAGTTGTTATTTCTTTATATTGTTCATCTGAATCATTACTAATTTCTTGTAGTTTATTCTTTATGGGTAGCACTACATTCGTTTCAAAATCATCCTTACTTTCCTTAAGATCTGAGAAATGTTGTTTCAGCAGATATAACGCAGGATAAAATCTATATTGTGATGTACTTGATAGAGCATTCCCAATCTCATGCATATTTTTGGATAATTGAATAAAATTCCTTACTGCTTCACCAAGATAATTTGTTTCATATTGAGTATAGAATGATACAAAGTTATTTATTTTCCCAAATTCTGTATCTCTATCGATGGGTGAACTCATTGAGATTTTATACAAATATTTATCTGTCTCTATCTCTTCCCGATTACTTGGTATATTATTATAAAAATAATTACGTATACTCTCTGAGTCTAATTCTTCTATAGTTGATAAATACTCTCTTACCTTAGTAATATTATTACTTAATTTCACCCATTCTTGAGAATAAGTAGATACCGATACTGAATTCCAATATTCAAAATTACTTTTAGCAATTTTCTCTAATTCATCAAAAGTATATTCCTCACTCTGTGGTTTATAATTGATTACATATTGTTCATCTATCGAAAATCTAAATAAAATTTTATCGTCCAAAAAATTGGATATCTGTTTCTTCGTAAAGCCCATAAAAACACCTTTCTAAATTTACTAACTTTTTTTGTACTGCTTAGTTTATCTTAATATAGCTAAGCGTTTCCCTTTTTCTTATGAATAGTCACCTAACTAATCTACGATATCTCTTTCAGTTTTAAATCCTCACTTCTCACCCATCCATACAATAAAAAATTAACATATACGATAATTATCACATATGAAAATTTTGCTCTCTTCTGTTACTATTTTGCTGTTTTCATAAAATTAATTGACGGTTATATTATTAAATAACAAAATTATTTACAGAGTAAAAGTATTATTATAATATTGTTTTTAGAGGTTGTGTCGTGCAAACGCACGGTCCCGTGTGGCTACCCTTAATCGTTGTAATTTATTATAAAATAACCAAATCAGTAGGATTTCAAAGAAAGACTACTAAGGAGGTGATTACGATGAAAAAAATCTCATTAATTATTTCATTTTTACAATTACTAATTGATGCTTCGAATTTTATCATCTTAAACAATATTCCAAATTACTTAGATACGATTAAACAATGGGTAGTTTGCAGGGCAGAGCCTCTATATATGACTTACAAAAGAAACCTGTCTTAAATGGTAGGTTTTTTGTTTTATCTCATTCCATCATTTTAAGTATTATTTTTCCCACTACTATCCATTTTTTATTTAACCCACACAAAAAAAACGAGGCCCTCGCCCCGGTTTCTCCTGTCTGTTGTATTCAATTTTCTATGTTGCTTTACTTCATCCCATTATAAATCTCATCCGCGATTTCAAAACCAATTTGTGCTTGTTGCTGCGGTGTCAAGGCGTGGCCTGTGTCCTCCAATGTGGTGAGGCGTGCGTTTGGCAAGGATTTGAGTGCTTTTTTCGAGGCAGTGAGTGGTACGATATTGTCGTCTTTGCCGTGATAAATATGCACCGGGATGGTTAGCTTGTCTAGGTTCGCGTAAGGATCCATGTCGTAGATGTCCGTGATGTATTTCTTCCCGATTTTCGTGCCGAGTAAGTTAAAGGTCTCGGGTACTTCGTCAAGTTTCGGGAAGCTA
>ERZ1674045.208-NODE-208-length-18592-cov-7.259452_pt1 | contig 18592 bp, 25 predicted proteins | sample MGYA00581131_ERZ1674045 | MGnify/ENA primary metagenome ERZ1674045 (study PRJEB41354, sample SAMEA4873299) | human saliva metagenome | biome: human-associated habitat [ENVO:00009003]; feature: mouth environment [ENVO:08000002]; material: saliva material...
TTAAAGAGGTATAACAAAATGAAGAAAGAACTTACAACTCAAGAACTTATTAAATTATCAAAAGAAATCTTAGAGGTTAAGAATCGTAGAGAGCGCTCTCTTAAATTAGGAGAAATCTTAAAACGTGAAAACCTTTCAGAAGATGATATGTATTCACTATATAATACACTATTGCAAGCCATTCAAGTGTATGGCGATGTTATTGGGTTCAATGATGAAGATTTCAAAGAAATGTCTCTTACAATCTTTGTACTTGAAAAAGTTGAAGAAGCTAAACAAGGTATTGCTTAAGGAGAAACAACATGAAAACAATTACTTTTAAATTGGTTTATAATTGGACAAAATACGCACCAAACCCTAGCAATTTTCAGCGCTATGACTTGGACAATAAACGAGCTGAAAACGTGGTAAAATTATCATTTAGTAAGTCTTCTGCTACTGACTATAAAACGATTCTAGCACGCTTAAAGATGGAGTTAGGTTTTAATGTTAATCCAGCTTATATTTTGTTTTTTAACGAGTATAAGGGTGTTTATGAGTATTTAGGAAAGGAGTCGCTACAATGCTTGCAAAATTTGAAATAATTTTAGACAAGGGAGAGGTTTTAAAAGTTCATTGTATCGGTAAGGTATCTGATGAAAAGTTTTCAGGAGAAAAAGAAAGGCTATTAAAACACGGATTTGAAGAAACTGAAATAAACTATTTTAAAAAACGTGATATAGTGATTATTTTTGAAGAAACTAACAATTTGAAAAACTCAGACTATAAGCATTTATGCTTAGATTCAGCTTTCAAGCGATATGTACAAGGAAGGGAAACATATTAACATGAAACAATCATACAACAAATTAAATAAAAAGGGGCGCTTCTGGTTCTGGTGGTTCGCTTCCTGTAACCTTATCATTCTATCTTTTCTAGTGATTCTATCACTATTGACTTATACCATGTTTAAGCAACAGAAACAGATTGAGCAACAACAAACAACCATCAGCAAGCTAAAGAGAGAAAACGATAGCAACACGGCTTCTATTTTGCGCCTAGTGAGTTATTTAGAGAATGTAGGGGGTTAAGACCATGGAAGAAAATACACGCTTAGAAGAGCAAGAAAAGCGCTTACAATATGAAACAGAATTGCGCCTATTATCAGATAGCTTACTTTCACTATCAGCTAAAAGCGTAAGGGGTTTAATTACGCTTGATGAAATTATCTTACATTCATTTGAGCGATATTTAGTAGCGCTTTCACAATTTATAAAAGCCTATCCAGACGGCTTAGATAAGGCTAGACTAGTCCAGCAACTTATCAGCCTACATTACTCTTTTTCACTGACTGGTTATGAAAAGCATATCAGCAATCAGAAACAATTAGAAAACCACTACTTACAGAAATACAACCAAGTCAACAGCGTCCTATCTGCTCTTTGTTCCCTTGCTTTGGACAATCCGGATGATGACGCTTACAAAATCATTTCAGAATATAAAAAAGGCTAGTAGAATGAATCTACTAGCTTTTTCTGTTATGCTACGGTTATAAGTCCGTCTGGTTCTTTTGTAAATGATGGGTTGTCAGCAAGCTCTCCGTTTGCGTTCATGAAATACCAACCTTTACCAGACTTAATGAACTCATTAGAAATCATGTTACCACGCTCATTTGTCATATAGTACCAGTTGTTTTTGTATTTAACCCAACCAGTAACCATTGCGCCTGAATCGTCCATATAGTACCATTCTGAGCCTACTAGCACCCAACCAGTAGCCATTGCGCCATTATCCTTGAGATAGTACCATTTATCTTTATATAGAATCCATTGAGACGTTAAGCAATATCCCTTGCTATCAAAGTAGTACCAAACATCAGCGATTTTTTCCCATTTATTATAGGGGAAAGAGCCGTTTGCACGTCTAAACCACCAGCCGTTTTTATCCTGTTTCCAAGCTCCAGCGGTCTTTGGTTCTTGCTCTGGTTCATCGTCTAAAAGTGCTATATTCTTATCAAATGGGTTGCTTGAGTATTGCCACCATCTGATACCGTCCATGCTAGGGAAATATTCAAAATCAGCGTTTCCATCGTTTAAGCCATACCCAGCAATCCATAGACTATTAGGGAACTGCTCAAGGATTTGATGATAGTTAATATTATTGAGTGTGAAAGGCTTGTAGCTATAATAAATAGGTTTATATCCAGCGTCAGCAAGAATCTGCATAAAGCGCAAGCAAGCATTAGTATTTGCTTGAATATCTCCGCTTGCGTGGTCTTCATAGTCAAGCACCAAGTAAGGGACTTGAGTAGGTACGTTTTCAAGGAAATATCTTGCTTCTCTTTCTGCTTCTTCTATGTCTCCACCGAACCATGCAAAATGATAAAATCCTACAGGTGTAGACTGTTCAATTTGAGCGCTTAAACATGGATTTATATAGCTTGTACTTTCTGAAATTTTAATGATGGTGTTAGTTGTTCCCATCGTCTCTAAAAGCCCTGAAATATCGTAACCGTTATGACTTGAAACGTCTATAAATAAATCATTCTTTTTCATTTTCTTTTGCTCCTTTAAATGCTTCCATTAGTTCTTTTCCAGAATCCAGTTGCGCTGTATATTTCTGTAACTCAGCTTGTACCCTTGCTGTCATAAATTTTGGAATAAATACACCCATAACAGCTAGATTTTCCATGATTGATAGGGCATAGTATAGATTGATAATAATGAGTAGAATTTGACCCACTGCCATGGCGTGAATGTAGGTCAAGAAAACGGCTACAAAGTAGTAAAAAATAAATGTAAGGGTATGTTTGATAACACCTTTTAAACCTGTCCAGCTATCGGTAACTTTCCACTTCCAAGCCTTGAGAAAACCCGTGATAAAGTCAAATAGAATCAAGATAAATAGAAAAGTGATGTAGTCACCTTTTGCAACGTCTAACATAATATTATATAACATGATTGATAACCTCTAAAAATTTGTTTTTTGTTTCTAAATCCTCATATATGAGCATATTTTTTAGATAAAGACTTCTCAAAGTCTTACCCAGAGCGCTTGACTTGTTCAAGTAAACAAACCCATCTTCTACCTGTTCCACTTCCAGACAATAGGCTGTTAGGTTCTTATCGTAACCTTTGGCAATATATACCATGTTGTCAATGTAGTACCCTGTTAAGAAAGTACCGTCACAATAGAAGCTATATAGCCTAGATTTTAAGCCCTTAATTTTAGCTATGTTCTTGTCATTCTTTATCTGAAATTCATTGTTAGCAACGCTTTCATAAATGCTTGACTTGCTCAAGAGTTTAAAGAATCCGCTTTCTTTTTCTTTCTCAGTCTGAAAAGCTGAGTGTGGAGGGAATTCTATAAGCGTTGCATATTGTTTCATGTTGTAGAAACGCTTTCCGCTATCGTCATAAAATTTCAGAAAGGCAAAATAGGGATTGTTGAAATTACTTGCATTTGATAGTAGGTAGGCATGGCAACCGTCACGCCTACGAAAAACAGAGAAGATAAAGTTTAGTAGAGCTTCTACCTCGTTATCAAGATACCTCTTTTTACTAGTAACATCTATCAGCACCTCATCATAGAGAATGCTCATGACCTCATCATACTCTGACCCTTTCAAGTCAACCCAAGTAGATAGGCTCTTGAGATAACAGACGATTTTTCCGTTAAGAATTATCTTAGTAGAAGATAAGACAAGGATATTTTCTTCATCTTCCATGTTGTCAGCTCTGAAAATAATTTTAGTATGAATCTTGCTGGCATCGCTGTCAATCACTTCAAAATTGGTAAAAACTTGTTTCAGCAATTCAGTAGTAAAAAATTTGTCCTTGTCTATCCTGTCCAGCTCTGACTTATTGCGCCTTAAATAGATAAACTGTTCCCCCTTATCTATAAAGCGCTTGAGTAGATACTTTTTGAGCGCAAAAGTTTTCCCAATCCCACGCCCACCTATAACAAAGTTTAGATACTGGTTATAGCTTAGCATTTTTTGTGGATTGTACCATTTTTCTTCTTGTTCGATAGAAAATCACTCCTTTCTATTTCATTATATCATACTTTTAAAAATTCGGGTTGTTTTTCTTGATGTCAAATAAAATCTTATCGTCTTTATTCGCTGAATAGTTCCAGATTCTAACACCAGACTGAAAAATAGCTTGAATTGCGTTCATGTGTGATTGATTCGCTCTTAGGTTTCCAAGGTTAACATTTATCATCTTGATGTAGTTAAACCGCTTTCTAGCTTTCATAACGCTTAAAGCATTATTAGAGAAGATATTGACAAGCACCCCATAGCATTTGATGTACTCGTTTGCTCGTCCTAAAATTTCTTTTTGAGCGATTGATACTTTCCAATATACATCGGTCAATAAATGCCCACTTTGGAAAGATAAGTCATTACCAATCTGTTGGACGCTGATAGGCTGATTTTGTAAGTCTGCCATGCTAGCATTGTAAGCTCTGATTGACTGGTCTAGGGCTATTTTTGCTTTCATGTTATTAAGGGCATTTGATTGAGATTTCAAAGCGTTGTTTGTATCTGTAAACCCTTGCTCAACTAGTTTATTATTGTATTCACGGTTAGCATTGAAAACTTTCATACCACCAGAAGCCAAACCACTTAGAGCGCCCCCTAGATTACCTTGTAGTAAGTTCCCAGCTACATTTAAAACCCCACTAGCTCCTTCAGTCCATTGATTGATGTTAGCTGTATCTACGGCATATTGTGCATTGTAGCTAGCTTGTGAGTTAGCGGTTGCTACCTGTTTATTTGACAAGTCCACGCTTTGTTTTAACATTTCCCGATTCTCTTTAAATGTCAGCTGAGTGTGTTCCATCTGGTTTTTATGGGTCTGAATGTAACTAGCTTCAGCATCGTTTAAAATGGCAATGTTTTTCCCTGTCACATCATTAAGCCCATACTTAAAATGTTCAGGGTTGTATTCTGTCCATGTTTTCGTATCAATATTTTCTAAAATATTCTTATCTGCATAGCTTAGGTTGTTAGCGTTGTTATACTCTAAAAAGTTGATGTGTACTTGGTTATTATCTCCAAGGCTACCATTCACAATGACTTTATACTTGTGACCCGTGTCAAGGGTTCTAGGTAGGTATTGCGGTTGATATACATAGCTATTACCGTAAATGTCATACAATTCCACTTCAGTAAATTCACTGTTTAACAACTGTACTTCTATTTCTAGGTCACTTTTTCCAGTGTAGGCTCTCAAGCTGTCTTGTATCTGGTTGTAGGCAATTTCTAGCAAGTTTGGAATCTCGTAAACATTAGGGCGATAGTCAAAGAATCCTTCTACTTCTATTAGAAGGGCTTCAACGTCAAAGGCTGTTTTGGTGTAGTCCCCGTTTCCTAGTTGCCTATCTCCAGTGTTTCCCGTGATTTCTCCAATGTCTCCACCAGCTACGACTTCAGGGGGGTAGATAATGCTTTCAATGTTATCCACCGTGTCAATACTTGTTCTTTCAGTGGTGTAACCGCTCCAAGCGTAGTTTTGCTCAATAACATCATAGCTTGAACCGTTAACAGCTGAAATAACGGCTGTATGCCCCCAGATATTGCTACTAGTTGGCTTATAGTTTACAATACACCCTACTCTTAAATCAGAGAAAGAAGGGTCAAAGCGTACCTTCCAGCCCACGGCGTCCCAGTTATAATCTCCGCCAATATTAGAAGCACTCATACCCCGTTGTGTATCGCTTCCACTAGCTTGGCGCCCGTTTCCGTCAGGGTTCGGGGTGTTGATACCGCCCCCGATGTTACACCCACCCAAAAGCTGAGAATATAAAGCCACTAAACCGTAGCACTGCCCAGAGCCTACGCTAGTCCCTACCCTTGATTTAATTTCATTAAGGGCTTTTAGTGTTTGTGTTGCTTCAGTCATATTTTATACCTTTCCTAACTCATCTTGAACCGTTGAAAGCCAAGCATTCGCTTGCTCAATTCGTTCAGCTTCTTTGTATGCTACACCCTCCCAGTTGTTCATAAAATTGCTTGCATTTGCGCTTGCGCTTGCGGTTGAACTAGCTACACGTCTAAAAGTGTCTGCTCTACTTTCTTCATTCATAAAGTTAAATTGTAGGTTAAAGTCCCAAACGGATTGACCTTTTTCTTTTGCGTAGGCGATAAGGGCTTCACATCTTGGACCTGTCCACTGTCCAATTCCCATACCTATCCAGTGCTGACCGTCTGACCCTCTGTAACCAGCTTCATTTAATGAAATAGTGTATAGACTAGCAAAAGCGCCCCAGCTTCCTACAAGATTCTCAGCTGTTGGAAGGGTTGCCATTTTGTCGTACTCGTAGCCTGTCGCATAGTCAGCCTCGTACTTCTTAGCCGTAACATTGCTTTCTGCTGAAAAGTTCCCGATAATTCCAGCGATACCTTCTGCTGTTGCGTCTGGTACTAGTTTCTTAATAATTCGGGTTACTAGTCTAACTCTACTTTCTTCGGTTGAGATGTCACCCGTCTCGGACGTGCTAGAACTTCCACCGCTTGAGCTTGTAGATGGTCTATAATTCCGTTGATTTTTGCGCCCAATTTCTGCAACGTTTCCGACAACGTTTGACAAGATTTCTATATAGGTCTTATCTCCTATCGTTGTCTCTTTGTATTTTACCCCAATATCACGGCTTAGATACATATTGACAATCTGGTTTACAGTGCTTGACCCGTCTTGATTTAAGCCAAACAAATGTTTGTAAAGGTTTTCAAGGTAAAAGCTATCATACTTTTTACCGTTAAAGATAAAGGGTTTAGATGAACCTTTTCTCAAACTTACAGGGATAAAAAAGTATTTAAAGGTTTTTTGCATACCTGAAAAACTCATATTGACTGGTCTATTGGCTCTGGTTGTCATTTTGATAGTAGGTTTAGCAACGACTACAAGCCACTCTGTATCGATTCCAACCTCTCCAGCTCTACTTGCGTACTTAGTACCCACTGAAAAGCCTTGCTGACTGTCTCTTAGCGCCCACAATTCGTTTGGCATGGTTTGCTGTTCTACTTGCCCGATTACGTTTAGCGCCTTCAATTCGTGCTGGTAGGTGTTCCAGACGTCCACCTCGTAAATAATACGGGTTGCGTCTTCATTAACGTATAATACATCAAAGACAAAAGCGTAGTAAGTCCGCCCGTTGTTGATAAAGCGCATATAGGTTACATTTTCATATTTCTCCACCCGACCAGATACTACGATAGAGCCATTTCTTTGGGTATATTGAAATTTGTCATACTCGTACACAATTTCTATATGGGGATTCTTCTTCGTAAAAAAATCCTCCATAGCGTCCCTTGTTTCAAAGTTGATAACATTTGCATAATCATTCTTAAAAGGGCTTTTTGCATACAGCCATATTTTCGTTGATTCTTTCATTTCTACTCCTTTAAAAATAGGAGGGTTGAAACCCTCCCTTACTGCTGACCTATCTGACCTTGCCCTAGCCATTGACCAGACTTTCTGATTCTGTGAGGGGCGCTGACTGGTTTCCCGACTGCGTTTGTAGGTTGTCCGCTCACGTCTTGCCAACCGCTTTTGCGCTGTTTAAAGAAACCGCTTTGACGGTTCAAGGTCTTAAAGATTCCGCTTTTACGGATAGCCCACGGTTTAACCGCTTTTTTAAAATTATTATATAGGAAGATTCCCACATAAAAGTTGTTATTATCAAATTCACCGTTTGGATAGGTAACATTGATATTTAAAGCACTAGCACTAGAGCGCTCCTCGGGTGCTACGGTAACAGTAAACTCTTGAACTGCTTCATCATTTTTAATCACTTCATCGGTTGTATAACCGCTAAAGCTCCAGACTGTCTGCCCGTTTACTTTAATATCGTAGTTAACACGATAACCAGCATTTGAGCTTACCCGTTTACTCCACCAGAAAAGAGCCTTTACCCTGATTTTGGCTGTAATAGAGTTGTCGGGGTTCGTTCGTTCTTCAATGACTTCCACGGATTGACCCCAAAAACGCATAGAAGCCCAGATTGACGGGTCACGATACCCATATTGTATATAGGTTTTATTCCCGTTTGTCATATAACCGTAGTCTGTATCAGCCTTTGAGAACTGCCAAGCGTTAGCATAGGCTTCCGTCCACCCCGGCACTCCAGTACCAAAATTTTCTATCTTAGCATTGGTACTGGTTGAAAATTTTAATTCTAAAGCCATCAAATACCTCCTGAAAGGTCATTTTCTGTACTTCCGTTGTTAGTCCTGATAAAGCTGTTACCGTCTGGTGTACCGCCAAAGATATTGATATTACCTGTTGCAATGTTTCGACCGTCTTTAAAGTTCCCTTTAAGTCCACCGCTCCAAGCTCCTGATTTTTCAAGATTTGAGATAATTTTTGTTAACGTATCTTTTAAATCGTTGTTTTTGTTTGCTTGGTCTTGGATTTGTCTTTGTAGGTCTTCTTTATCTCGTTGTCTGGCTTGTTTTTCTTGTTCCAGCTTTTCCTTTAAGTTGTTGATTTCACGGATTCTGTCTTGTTTTTCAGCTTCAAGTTTTTCATTGATTCGGGTTTCAAGAGCTTGTAAATCTCGCTCAACTTTTTCCTTCAAGTTTCTGATTTGTTCATCAATATATGGCTTGATAACTCGTTCATAATACTTGTCAGCCTTACCAGTGAACCATCTATCAGCTTCAGCGCTTTCCATGTAGCGCTTAATCAAAAGCGGTACAAGGTTTTCAATTAGCTCTGTAAGAGCGTTCTTAAAATCTTCAAACTCGCTTTCTAAAGCTACAAAATCATCAAGCAACTGCTTAAATGCACGCTGTAACCATGCTAAAAGCTCGTAAATTGAGTTAGCATTATCAAAGCTGGTAGGAATGGAAGGGATAAGCCCCCACCGTTCCACCCAGTAAGAAGAATAGCGCCCCCGATAGTTTCGGAAAAACTCGTCATGAAATTCTTCTGGTGTCATATTTTAACCCTTTCTTATAAGTGGTCATAGCCATCATCTAGCGGTTGCGGTACGTTTCCAGTTGTTGGTGTCAATCTAGCGCTTACATCAGCATACGTTTCTGATAAGGTGTTAATTGATAATGTAGGCTCAATAGTTGAATTACAATAATCAATACCTGAAATAGCAACACTGGTAGCATTTTTGAAATATAGTGTAACATGGAAGCCTTCAGCTTTTGGATTGATTTGAATAATGGTATTGTCTGATAGTTTCTTAATGATTTCATTGTTATTCATGGGTATGTGAATAAAATGACTGTCATATTTTCCATTATATTCTAACGATAGAATAAATGTACTATATCGCAATTTTTCGCCTTCTAAACCAAACTCAGCGTTTAGAACTTCTTCAGCTTCTAAATCGTATTGTAAAGCTGTTGGTGTTTTAGGAGGTATAGTCTTTAAAATCTCCGCTTTAGTGGTTTCCACTAGCTCCTTAACCTTACTGTCATTAAGTGTTAGCGTATCGCCTGACTTGTCAACTTTTACCAGTTCCCCACCGTTCAACGTGATAGGGCTAGCTGTTGCACCTGTACCCGTTCCAGCACCACTTCCAAGCTCTTTCTTTAGAGCTTCAGCTTTAGTGTCAATTAACTCTTTTACTTTTGTATCGTTGAGGGTCAAGCCTTCAGCTGATTTTTCAACGGTTACAAGTTCTCCACCAGATAGCGGAAAATGTGAAAGGTCTTGGCTTACTGTTGCCGTTTTGGTTTGGTTAGGTGCTTCCCCTGTGGTTGTATGAGCAATGTCAAGATAAGGGACGACTGACACTACTTCATTCACTTTGTCCTTGTCAGCGTTCAAAATAAGGCTTGTATCTCCCTTGCTATCCTGTCTTAAATCAGCAAGTTCTTGCTTACCTTCAATAGTTAGGCTTTCAACCCCTTGATGACGCTGAAATTTGATAAGTGAGTGAATCCCTTGAACTTTTTTAGTTGTTTTTGCCATTTGTTTTCTCCTTGTTGGTTGTATTTTCAATTTTAATTGAGTTCGGATAGAGTTCTTTCAATGCTTCCAAGTATTCAAGGAATCGTAAAAGTAAAATATCTTTTCGTCCTAGCTTTTTCTTGTTAGCAATTAAAAGTGTGTAGCCGTTATGCTTCTTATATTTCTCTAACTGGTCTTTAAACGTTAAATAGATACAATCGCAAACGGTTGAAACACGGGCGCAAGACTGGTCTGTATCGTCTCCATGTCCCATGACTTCAACTTGTAGTGTATCGGGTGTTTCCGATAGGTTAATAATTATCATAAGTGTTCATGCCCTCTTTCTGTTGTCATGATGGTTCTCTGTACTCCTTTTCTATCGTTTGTAACATTGATGTCAAAGGTTGCCCAATCATCAAGAAATTGCTGACCGTTAATAGTTACCCGTCCATCTTTGAACCCTGAAAGCGCCATCTGATAGTTAGGGGTTACTATTACTCCGTTGTCCCAATGGGTCAGCTCGTTCACTAGTGGAATCCGTGAGAAATAGTTATTATCGTCTATCACTCGCCCAAAGCCTTTGAGCTTGCTCTTGCTGTTGAGCTTTTCAAAGCTATAATAAGCGCCTACAATCTTAAAGCGGATATATAGAAGGGCTTTAGTAGATAGTAAAGGCTTGTAGCTCTTTCTTATCGTCCAGAATGTTTCATCTTCAATACTTTCAAAATGATAGCTGATAGGCTTTAGCTTTAGCCACAACTTGGACAAGTCGCCTAGTCGCTTACTTGCTGACTTGATATAATACAAACCATCTTCAGCATAGACAAAATCCTGAAAATTAAATAGCGTGATTTCTTCTAACATACTATCATATTTTAATATTTTAGCATTTGATAAATCTTTCATCTATACCCCTTTCTAAAAGACTTGTAAAAATAGCTTGTCACAAATGTTGAAAATCTGGAATTGAATGTCTTTCAATTCTGCGTTATTTTGTAAGCGCTCAGCAAGGCTTGAACCACTCCAGCCTGATACATTGCTTTTTGTATCAGCGTTGTTTTTCTGGTGATTTTCTACCAAGTTATCAGCATATTCAATAACTCCGTAGCGCTCAGTAAATAGAATTTCTTTACGCTCTTGGGGTGTGGTGTTGGCTATCTGTAAGGCTTGCCCGTCTGCTTTTTGGTTGCCGACTGTATCAATGTTCATGGATTGATTTAACTCTTTGATAGCCTTGTTTCTGATTTCTGCAAGATACTTGAATAAATTGAAACACTCATTATTTAGGACTTCTTCAAGTGCAATCTGAAAGCGTGCAAATGTTTCAAGCCCTATCTCCCTGTTGTAAAAGTGCTTACAAAATTCTTTCTTGAAATTTTCAGAAACACCGTCTACTAGGTGCATATCCTTAAAAAGCTCGTTATAAGTACCATCTATAATGGTATTATAATGTAGAAAATTACCGTCTTCATCAACTGCTAACCCGTCCAACTTTCCTGTTACAGGGTTTCTGTATCGGGATTTTAGAAAGGTTGCAATGGTTGCTGTGGTGTTATTCTGGGTCAAAGACTGCACCCCCTTGCTCTGCAATGTCTAGCGCTACTTTGTCAAGATTGAATTGCTGAATAGTTTCAGCTGGCTTGACGGAAATTTCTAGCCCGTAACATTTATTGATAAGCTCAACCGCTTTTCTGCGTGACTTCCAGCCTACTTCAATATTAGCTGAGATAACCCCATTATTAGAAATAGCTTCAGATACTACTAGACGCTCTTTCTTATCCGATGGGTTGTTATTGATACCAATAAAAGTAAGGAGTTGATTCATAACCCTTAACTTTTCATCATGTAGCTTGTCTAGTAGAAAAGGTGCGTCCGTCCTGAATACTTGGATATAATCAGACAACTGTTTAAAGCTATCCTGTCCGTCTTGGTCTTTCTGCTTGTTCAAATAAACCACGGGCTCAAAGTTAGCAATCTTATTAAAGACATTTTTCATAGATAACACGTTATTATTGTCTACAAAGATAAAATAGGGTGTTATCTGGGCGTTTCTGTTTAATTGAATAGTTAGCTCAATATCAGCCAATTTTTCGCAAAATAACTCAAGATAGCCAATGTATGGCTCATAAAAGTTATTGTTAGGAATCACAATACAAGGCTTTTTGATTTTGTCTGGGTTGTCCTTGTGTAAGTCTTCAATCACTCTAAAATCATTTTCTGTATAGGCTATCTCCATCTGCTTAAAGTAATTCATACTAGAAGCGTTAACTGGTTGATAGCTTAAAGGCTGGTCATAGTGGTTTAACCGTTCGCCCCTTGTTCCACCTTGAGCAATAAAGCCGAAAGTATCATCATGGAAAAATGAAACATGACCGTTTTCAATCAATTTTCTTTCTATGAAAAGCTCGTCAATATCATTTGGCAAGCCTTCCCATGTGAAATAGTTGACAACGATATTATAGAAATAATTAAAATAAAACTCAAAGAAGGCTAGACGGTTGCGCTCTACGGTTTCTTTATTCAGCTCAATCTTTCCAAGATGTCGCTTGTAATTTTTGTAGCTCATTTAGTCCCCTTTCATATTAGAAAAAAGGCGGGCTATTGCCCGCCCTCGGTCAGTCTTTAGACTTCCTCTGTGTACCAGAAATGAATATTTTCAAATAATGAAAGGCTAGTCAAATAGTGGTGATGGTAGAAATAGTTGTAGGTCATGTTGCGAGGGTTGCGGATTGATTCCATGTGTACCAATTTATCCTTGTTAATGATAGATTTAGCTGAAATCAAGAAAGCAACTGGCTTACGTCCATTATTTGCACCAGCACCTGTGAATTTTTCAAAATCATCAACTACAATAGTACGAGCCAAAACGCTTGCTTTGTCCATGTTGAAAGCGTTAGCAAGTAACATATCAAGATGAGTAGAAAATTCTGCTGAAATAACCAAATACTGGTCTTCAATAGCCGTCATATTCGGTACACCAACTGGGTTGTTAAACTGTGTACGGCTTGGGATTGTAAAGCGTTTAGATTGATTGATGAGAGACTGGTTAAAGTCTACCACAAAATCAGACTTGCTTTCGTCAATCTTAGTACCAGCTACTGTGATGTTCTTAGTTGTTCCTGTAAGGTCAGTGTAAGAAACTTCAGCAAGTGATTTCTCAAGTACCCCTTTGATTGCTTGGTACTCGTCCAGCGTGTCAGATGAAAGGAGTGATGTAAACATTTTGTCTACAAACTCATCAAACGCCATGTCAGAAACAAATGCTTTCTGAATCCAAGCACGCTCAAAAGTGCGCTCATAGTAATTTTCATTGTTCAAGGTATGGTAGAATACTTCGATGTCTGTATCAGCAAATTTAAACGGGCTAACGTCTGATTTTGCGTCATAAGTTTTCTTTTCAGCTGGGTGTACATAGATTTCTTGCAATGTGTCCCCAAACTCAAACGTCTCAGACTTGAAAATAGCAAGTGGATTCTCATAAGTGAGCGCCTTGATAACAGTTGAACCGATACGATTTACAAGGGCTTTAAAAAACTCATTTGCGTGTTTTTCAAAATCTTGATATGGTACGGTTGCATGGTTAATGCGTGCGCCTTCAAGTACAGGAATATCAGCCTGATAGTCAGCACTTGCACGGGTGCGGATAGAGTTCAATAGGTCAATGTTTGAAATTTGCTTACCTGTTTGACCTGATAGAAAAGTAGTGATTTTATTAGCCATTCTATTCTTCTCCTTCTTCTACCACATTTGCGTGGTCAATGTTCATTTCTACCCCTTCAACTTCACTTGCTGGGGCTTGCGCTGGGTAGTTTGGCACTTCTTGCGCTGGTGTATCCACTGGCATTGTTGCTGGCGGTGTAACTTCTTCGATTGTTTCTGGTTCATCTTTTAACGCTTCTAGCGTGTTGTTTGGATACCAGTTAATGTTTTTAGAAAACTGTTTCATTTTCCTTTTTCCTTTCTATTAAATAACAGCATTGATTGCTGATACTACGCTCATGTCTTCATTTGCCTTTTTCATGATTTCATCTTGCGCCCCTAAACGGCGGTATAGTTCGTTATTAGCTGAACGTAATTCACCGTTTTTCTTGTTTAAGCGCTCAACGTCTTCATTCAAGACTGAGATAGACAAGTCAACTTCGCCCACAAAATCCTTGATGTCCATCAAATCCGTTGTTAGGCTTTCAATTTCTTCATCGTTGCCGATTTTAGAAATTGCATTGTTTAGAATTTCTAAACATTCTAGTGAGGTCATAGCCCTCTCCTTTCAATTTTTAAGAAAAGTATATCATACTTGACAAAATAAATCAAGTATGATATAGTAAAAGTTGTAAGGCTTTTCAAGGTTTAACTAGTGCTGATAAGATGGTTACACCTTAAGGGGTGCTTATCGGTGCAAGTCATTCTAACCAACTGACTTTTTAAACCATGAAAAACGCTTTATAATTGGCGCTTTCCTTTTGGAAGGCGCTTTTTTATTTTCCAAACAAACCAGCAAAAGGATTCACGGGTTGAACTTCTTCAAGTGTTAGCACGTCTTCCATCATGAGAGCATTCAAACGGAAAAAGTCGTTTCCATTCTCTCCACCTTCTACAAACATAATAGCAACGTGTACAGGGATTTCTGTTTTGTAGTTTGGTGTCTTCTTGACTGTGATTTCCCCTGTTTCTGGGTTCACGTCTTCATAAGATATCCCAAAGTTCACTTCTTCAAAGTCTGTTTCACTTGTAAAGATTTTCACATTTTCAGTAGCTTTCACAATAAAGTAAGGTTTTGCGTCTGGGTCTTTCTCCGTGTCTGGTGTGTAAAGTTGTAGACCAAAGTCTGTCAACTTTTTAGCGTCTTCTTCAGTTGCTGGGACAAGGTACACGGCTTTAGTAGCTTTCTTTTGCTTGTACTTGCCGTCTGATTTGTTTGATGTTGCTGTGATAATTGCTTGAGCAACTACTGTGTCAAAATTTTCATGTTTTGCTTGTTTTTTAGCCATTTTGTTTATTCTCCATTTGTTGATTTTAAAAATTTTAGTGGTGCGATGATTGTATTAAGATTTTCTAAATCGTTTTCACGGTTCTTTGATTTCTCGTAACAATCATAAAGAGAATTAGAAGATAATTTAAAGATTTTATTTTCTTCTAAATAGGTACATAAATTGTAAAAAGCATTGATTGAAATTTTATCAAATTCTTTTGAAACAAATTGATAAAGCGCCATGATGTAATTAAAATCTTCGTAAGCATAATTAGCCTTTAAAAACGATTTTAAAAAGATGATATTTTTAGGTGCATTGCTAGACTTTTGAAAGTAGTAACCCTTTTTATTTTTAACCTGTTGCGTTTGTAATAATTTTTTGAAAAAGGAACGATAAACCAAACATACAAAGCTATCAAATAAGATAGTCTGATTCTCTGATTTTAAAGGTTGTTTCATAAATAAGAGTCCCCCCTTTTATCTGCTTACTGGCACGCTTGCCCTCAAATGTTGCACCTATGACAAAGTTTTCAAAGGTTATTTTTTCTTTGATTTCTGGGGTCATTCCAGCGCCTTTGACGTCTAGGTGTGTGCTTCCGTCTTCTTTTATTAGTTCTTCGATATAGAGCTTAGAGCGTAAATATTTTGCTTTTACGGCTCGCCCTTCATGCGCCCACTTACCGAACTCTGACGGGTCAATATCTAAAACCAGACTGTCAGAATGGAATAGATGAAGGCTATCTGTATCAGCATATAGAAAATTATCATAATTTTCCTGTGCGTTTGAGATAATAAAGTGACGGGCTATTGACGTAACGAAAAGGGCAACGGGTGCATAAACGGGTTGAACGTCTTCTTCATCATCATTTTTAAAGCGTAGAATCCCTTTATCATCCAGATAGGCTAGTTTCTTAACAGAAATAATTTTAGCCCCAAACTTGCCATATAAGCTATTAAGCATGATTTTCGCCTTTTGCTTTTCAGCTGGGTTTTGGGCGTTTTCTTTCTTGTATCTGTATGTTGTGATGTAATCATCAAATAAGCCTGATTCTGTCTGAAATTCAAGAGTTTCAACGTACATGATGGAGCTATCATAATGTTTCAGAAATAGGTCAAGGTCAAAGTTAGTCAAATATAAGTCTATAACCTCATTTTTTGAGCTTGTCACATAGTCACTAGTTCTGACCCCAATTCTTAAAGCGTCAAGTTTGCGCTTTACTTGTATTGTTGGAAGGTAGCCACGTTTTAAATCAAAGTCGGCTTTGATGTGATAGATATAATAGTAGCCTTCTTTTACCTCTTTGGGCTTTCCCTTGTAGCGTTTAGGTGTTCCGACTGGTAAAGGATTCTGTAACATGGTTGCTGGGTACATACTGTTGATGTCATAAATATCTATCAACTGTTTCAGTGTTCGCCCCTGTGTTTTAGGGTTTGCGAACGTCCAGCCCCCACGGTATGCTTTCCGGCAAAAGTCATCTACCTTTTCATCTAGTATTGGGAAAAAGTCTCTAAACTTCCTTTTTGACTTCTTGAAAATCCTTTTAAATTCTGTTAGTGCTTCGCTTGCTGATGTATATTTTGAAAAATTTTCCTCATAATACATGGCATAGATACCACGGGCAAGAATTGCAACGTCTACATGGATATAATCAATCCATTCTGGTTTTATTTCTTCTGGCTTATGCTTTAGTAAAGGTGTTGTACCTTTGGCAATAGGCATTTTGAAAAGTCCAGCCATCGTAGCGATGGAAAAGTTAAGGATTTTTAAAGAGTCTCTAAAAGTTAGAGTAAAGTCTGGGAACTCTAAAGTGATAGAATACCAAACCCCCATGTCATTAATAAAATAAGTACATTCAATATCATTATTAAGAAAGAATGATAGCAAGAAAGAGCCGTCAAATTTTAGATTGTGAAAGAAAATGATAAAATCATCTTCACCTGTCTCTGTATAGGTCTTGTCTAGGTCAAGATAGAGCGCTTTTAGAAAGCCTTCAAGGCTTGTATTTACCTTAAATGTATCTAGCTTGTCATAGTCAATGACCTTTGCGAAACAAGATAGCCAAACCTCTGTTTCTTCCTCGTTTGTAGTTGTTTCAAAGTCGCTTGCATAATAGCAAGTCACTTCTTACCTCGTTTCTTTCGTCTGCGTGTGTCTGCCACAAATTGCTTAGAAAACTTGTCTACATTATCAAGGATTTCACGGGCTAAACTATCCTGAAATTCAAAAGCTGTGTCCTTACCGTCTGTGTCTACAAAAACCATAACGTTATCAAATGAGACTTTATCAGAAGCCCCACCTGTAAGGAAAGCCCCAAAGTTACTGGCGCTCATTCTCCTTATACGTGAAATCATTTGTTTAAAGGCTTTTTCTTGCGCCTTATTCCCTGATTCTCTGGTGTTGTAGTGCATTTCTTCCAGTGCTGAGATATAACGCTCTTTAGCTTCTCTGTCACGTTGTGAGCGGTATTCTTTGACCTCTTTAGCTGAGTGAAAGCGGTTCAAGTCTGAGCGTTGAGAACTGCGAAAGCCTTGAGTAAGTTTTTCAACTGAAAACTTATCTCCGTACCAAGCCTTAGCCTTTTTCACATAGTCACTAGTGTAGACATGGTTTCCGAAAACTTGCGTCCGTCCCTTGCCTTTTACCTCGTTGTAGGCTCTTTCTAGCGCCTTGTCACTCATTCCTGAAAACTCCCACCGTCCACCCATGAAAGCCTTAATCTCGGCATTAGAAGCGCCCTGACGTTGTAAAGTCCTTTTCTTTCTTGTTAAATAGTCCCGTTGCACCTTCCTTTGTTTTGGTGTTAAAGCCATTTACTTACACCCCTTCCGCTGGTTGTTCCTCTCCGTATTCTAGGGCGGTAGCGAATGGAATATAAGCCGTAAGGCTCTTGTATTCATAGTCTACTACCTCAATAGTGAGATAGCCCTTAAAACGTTCTTCCAGATAACGCTGAATATAAGGAAGCTGTCTCCGTTGGTTAATTGTCACTGTCTCTGGTGTGATAGTCACGTTTCCATCTTCATTCTTATATAGATTAAAAGTTACCTGAGTTACGTTGAAAGTACATTTAATAGGTGTATCAGTCAACTATCTTTTTCTCCTTTCTTTAAATTTGCTTTTTACATTTAAGAAAATAAACATTATTTATTTTCTTATTTAAGTTTACCACAAACAAGAAAATAATGCAAGTGATAAACTTAATAAGAAAATAAAAATTTTACATTGTTGTTTTAACTTCTAAAACCTCGTAATTATAATTAACCATATCAGATGATTTATACTTAGTTTTATTATAGTTATAGATGAAAGTTTCTATTACATCTTGAGAACTTTCATCATCTTTTACTATAAAAGTTCTGTGAAAAACTGAACCGTCAAAGCGTGTAAATCTAACAATTTCTCTTGTCTTCATTTTATTTCTCCTTATCAAGTGTTAAAAGAGTAAAAACAATAAATTTTAAACGATTAGCGCACATATCTTCGCCCTTATACTGAGAAAGTGGATAAACAAAATCTGTTATAAATTTATCCGATAGCTCCAATCTTTCTGATAAAGATTGTAAAACTCTGATACTCATAACAATTAAATCTTCACTACAAATAGCAGAATACTCAGTAAATTTTTCAGGATGAAAAATCCATGATTTACTATTCAAGCCCTTTCTTATCAACTTATCAATGTTTTCTTCAGTTGCTTTTAAGAGTTCCATTTTTTCTAACTCCTTTATT
>ERZ1674045.217-NODE-217-length-17893-cov-2.240610_pt1 | contig 17893 bp, 16 predicted proteins | sample MGYA00581131_ERZ1674045 | MGnify/ENA primary metagenome ERZ1674045 (study PRJEB41354, sample SAMEA4873299) | human saliva metagenome | biome: human-associated habitat [ENVO:00009003]; feature: mouth environment [ENVO:08000002]; material: saliva material...
TTAAGTTGGAGGTAAGTAAAGAATAGTTTAGATGACTTATTAAGAGTTTTATGTAATTACTATTGGGATAGCTTTGTAGAAAGATTTAGAATTGCATTTGGAATTTAGTAATGTTGCAGTTAGGATGAATCCTAACTGCAATTAGTTGATTAGTTTTTAAGGAGAGTTTATGGGAGATGTATTGACAACTACTGTAAATAAAAATGAATTAGGAGAGAGCTTAGATAGATTAGTTAGCTCTTTTTGTAATATGAATGGGCTTAAGTTTAGAGTAGTCACACCGCCAACTTGGCATAAATATGGAAGTAATAATTCTGGGCTTAGAGTAGATGACTTTATAGATAAAGGTTTATTTGTAAATACCAGTTCAAATTATGCATATTTAAGTAAGGAATATGATATAACAGATGGGAAAAAGAGTTTAAGTTTAGTAGTTTATATGATAAACTTAAGTAAATGCGTAGCAGTCTCTGGTGATTTTGTAGGGCTAGGTAATGGTGAGTATATCTTTTCAGACAATTTAACTGAGTTGTTTAAGCTTATAATGGCTTACTATAAGAACAGTTTTAATTCAGTTAATAAGCTTAGCGAACCTATTAAATCAAAAGCTAGTCCAATAAAAAGTTACAGCATACAGGATAAGGACATATTGAGCATATCATATCCTAGTGATAAAGTAGGTATAATCTATGATAAAAATGAGAAAAAGTATAAGACAGTTAGAAAAGACAGTATAAATACACAATCTGATTTTAGATATGTTTGCATTGGAGATGACTTATTGCATAAGATGTGTGGAATTAAAAAAGAGAACAGTTATAGAAAGATGGCTATTTGTGGTGAAAGAATTAGCAGTGAGATTATTGGAATTAGGTGCCCTGATTTAAGTAATGCAGCATTAACAAATAAAGAGTTTATTAGTATATACTTAATGGAAACTATAAAGCATATTAATCGTGTGCTTAAGGGTGGTGGCTATTCTGGTGATTTAGCAGTTACTAAGTGTGAAAATGGATGGATTACTTTAAATAATGGAGCTAGTATAGCTTATGGTGGAAGTGGGTCTATAATGGATACAGATAATGGGTACATGCTTTATGGAGATTATACTATAAAAGAATTAGTAGAGAATATTTATGAGCATGCAAGATACTTATTATTTATTGATAGGAATAAGGCTAATCGTTTAATTAGAGATAGTTTTGATAGATTTAATGGCATAGAGGCAAAATTAACTGGCTATAGGCAGAATGTCATAACAAAGTTATTTAGTACATCTATGAATAACAGTAACTCACCTGTTTGGGAATTTAAAGTTCATCAGTCAGTTATAAAAGGACATGAGTGTACTGATTATGAGACTACATTATTAATGGAGTATAACAATGGAGAACTTTATATTCGCAGTAAAACTAATGATAAGCCAATGGAGTTAAATTCATTTATAGCAAAGTTTAGAAAAACTTTTGGCATAGTAGATTGAGAGGATAGTTTATGAGCAGGGAAGATATTTTAACTAAGTATAAGCATTTGTTTATGCCAGTAGACACTAATATTGACATAAATGATGTTATGTTAAGTGACGAGAACAAGTTAAAGATTAAGGAGTTTCTTAGGGAATACAGTGCTAGGGAAGAATTAGCTAGGTATGGTTTAAAGCCTATGAACAGAATATTAATGTATGGAGACAGTGGTACTGGTAAGACATTTTTAACTAAGGCATTAAGTAATTATATGAAATATACAATGCTTTATGTAGATATAGCTAAGAGTTTATCTGAGGATACTGTAGCTCAGAATATAAGTGATATTTTTGTATGTGCCAATGCTTTAAAGAATTGTATCATATTCTTTGATGAGTGTGATAGTATAGCTTGGAACAGAGATGCTAAGACAGCTGAGGGTGGTACAGTTAGAAGAGCTGTAAACAGTTTATTCCAGCAGTTAGACCAGATAGAGCCTAGTAACATATTTGTATCTGCTACAAATATGTTAAAGAGGTTAGACCCTGCATTTGAGCGTAGATTTGATTTAAAGTTAGAGTTTAGAAAGCCAAAGACAGATTTAGCTGAGAACATAAAGAAATTTATGTTTGATGGATTTACGCTAGTAAATGATGTTAGTAAAAGTGAATTAGATTTAATGACTAGGCGAGTAATTTTAAGTTACTATGAAATTCAGATTATTACAGAGCGTAATATGAAGAAGGCTATTTTAAATCATAATGAAAAAGTAGATGGTAAGGTAGTTGTTAAGTTATCTTCAGTTTTAAATGACTTAGCTGTACATTTACAGATGAAAACTAAGTTTGGAACTGATAAAGAAAGCATAGATACATTTACAAGTAATTTAGCAACATATAAGTTTGAGTAGTTTATTAGGAGGTAAAACAAATGGGAAAGAGTATAATAGGTGAGTTACCTAATGGCTATATAGAGTTAATAAACGTACTAGATAAGTTTTACAGGAGCACTGGCAGGTCAGAGTTAAGCACTGGAGAGTTAGTAAGTTTATTAGTGGATAGTGGAATAAGCAATGCAAATGCTAAGAACATTATAAATAGAGCTAACAATGTAATTATATGGAATACCAAGTATGGTATGTATGCATTTGATATGAGTATAGCAGTTGGTAGATTATATACAAAGGCTTATACTAAAAGTAAGGTATTAAAATTAGAGTCAGAGATTAAGCAAGTACTAGAATTTGACATAAGCAAAAATGAGTTTGAGTTGGCTAAGATGGCTGTAGATAGATTACATAAGTTAGTGTATTAAAAGAGGTTATTTATGTATTATGATAGATTAGCCTTAGTAGGGTTTGTGATAAGAAAAAGGGATATTGAATACAGGAGATTAGTAGGCGTAGCTGATATAATGAGTGCCAGATTTATTAATCTAGGTAACCTTAGTATTGTGGATGTACCTAGTTATGATTTTGTAAAGTCATTTGATAAATTTAATTTTAGCGAAGAGTTTAAGGATAACATAGTTAAAGGCGATAGCGGATACATTATAAAAGCTATGGGTTACCTTTTGATAGCAGGTAATATAGATTTAAGCTGTGTAAAGATAGGCAAAAACAATTATAGTGAGTGCTATAGTATCAATATCAGTTTATTTGACGAGGATGAAAACCTAGTATACCCGCATTATTTTAATTGTGATAAAGAGTATAAGTATTCTGGCTATGTATGTAATTTAGATAACGTATATTTTAGAATAGATGCAAGTACATTAAAGGTTGAGTACTCTTTTAAGCCTTTTGATTTAGATAAAGACAATCTTATAAAGTTGCAGACTTGCAATGAGTTTAGTGGGTTTGATCCATATTACTTATGTAAGAGTGTTGGAGAATACGGAGCTATAAGGGTTAATTTTGAAAGCATATATTCTATGGTTACTGATGATATTTTAAGTGTGCCAGATTATGTATCAACTCTGAGTATAAACAAGAGAGCTTATATAAAGAATATCAGCACCTTAGAGATTGAAAATCCAAACATAGAGGTAATGGCTTATGAGAAACCTGAAGAAATTATTAACTTTATGTCGAGCAATCCTAGCTTAGATGAAAAGAATTTAGACATAGAGTACAATTTGAGTAAGATTGTAGTACCTAGGGAAGTAAATGTAGACAGGTTAAAGAAAATAGTGATGGGTTTATACGGAATAAGTATAAGAAGTTTGCATAGTTATAAAGGAGATAACACTAAGCTAAACAATTTAAAATTAGCAGACACAAAAGAAAAAGTAATAAGCACTCTAAAATCTGATTTTGGCATTGATATTATAGAGGTTTAATGTGAAGAAACTTTTATTATTGCGTGGAACAGTAGGTTCTGGCAAGTCTAGCTTAGTGAATAAATTAGGTTTAGATGATTACACTATATCAAATGATAAGATAAGGGTTATGCTAGGTTCAAGAGAGTTAACTCCTAGTGGATTTAGATTACCACATAGTGTAAATAAACAAACTTATGATATAGCTCATAGTTTATTAGAGGAAAGAATGAAAAGAGGAGAGTTTACAGTGGTTGATGCTGTAAACTCTGATTATAACAGTTGTAAATATTACATAGACTTAGCTAATAAATATAGATATGAGATAGCTTATTATCAAATGGAGACTAGCTTAAAAGAATGTTTGAAAATAAATAAGAGCAGAGATTATTTTAAGCAAGTTGCTAAAGGTAAAATAGTAGAACTATATAAAAAGATAGATAAAAGTAATTTACCTATAAGAAGAATATATGATATAGACAAATATATAGATGAAGTCAAGGTTTTTAATTTAGACAGTTATAAAAAAGTAATAATTATAGGTAGCCTAAATGGAAAATTTAAGAACTTTGAAAAAATTTTAGGTGACATTGATAGTGAAATAAAATATATAGTTTTAGGCAATTATTTTAAGAGTATTAGTTTATGTGGAGATGGAAGTAGTTATTGGTTGGATAGGTTAGTAGAGTTAAGTAATTATGCTAACATAGAGTTATTAGAGGGAAGTAGAGATAGCTTACTGGATAATAAGTTGACTAATAGATTGCTAGATAGTTACTTATTTAGTTTAAATAATAGGATGTATTTTTGTTGTAGTGGTGGTTTACCTTACTTACCAGATAGATTAGGTTTAATAAGTTCATATCAGTTAATAAATGGGGCTTGTGATAATCCTAGTGGTTTATGGGAACTCAATAAAGATAAGAATAAAGGTTTTATACAGTTTAGTTCTGGGAATAAAAGTATATGCAATAAAAATAGCTATAGTCTAAATGGGTTAGACAGAGTAGCTATAAAAAATACTAATAAATTAGATTAGAGTAACTTGGAGGTTTGGGGATGCAAAAGGAATTAGACAGTAAAGATTTAATAGACTTGGTGCTAGTTGGGTTCACTATCCAGACTAAGCTCAATTTAATAGAGAAAGCAAGGTTTGTGCAGTTAACTACTGGTAAGATATTAGATTTACCTGTACGAATTTTTATAGATAATATAGGTAAGTTTAGATTAAGCAATAAGTTTATGGCTTGCTTTAGTGGCTTAGATAAATTTCATAAAAAAGCTTATGGTATTGGTGCAATGGGATATAAGCTTAATGTAAGTAATGATTATCCTAAAGTAATAGATAGTAAATACAGTATGAATTTAAGTTTATTTGATAGTAATACTAATGAACTGTTAAAGTACAGAGAGACTTATAGTGCTATAGGAGAATACAGAGAGGTTAAGTATCCAAATGATTATTACATAGTTGAGTATAACGATTGCTCTTATTTTAAGATAGATACAAAAACATTAAAAACCAAGTTTATTAGTGAGCCATTTATGTATTCGCACGAGAGAATAGTGAAAAATTATGTGCATACTCCATATACAGAATACCCTATAGAGTATATAAGCAATGATGGAAAGAGATGTGTACTGTTAGAGACTTGTTGGCATAATTGCAATGATTTCAATAATACACCTAAATTATTTGAGTTAGAAGATGGACTTAGTTGTGTTGGAGATAAGCTATATGCTGTAAGTCAGATTAGGAAAGAAACTTTCATAGTTCCTAAAGACATTAAGGAACTTATCATACATAATCACGTTTATGTAGCTTACTTAAGAAATTTAGTGATTAGAAATCCTAAGTTAAAGATAAGTATAGCAGAACAGCTAGATGACTATAATCCACCTGCTGTAATGGGCAATTACATAAATAAAAACTCAAATAAGTATATTAAGTATAGATTAAATAAGGTTACAGTGCCAAGTAATATGGATTATAAAGTTTTAAAGACAAGTTTATTTGAACTTTTAAAATTTAATTACTTTTCTTTAGATTATTATAACAGTAGAGACCATAAATTACATAGGTTAAGACTGGCTAGAAATAAAGATGTACTTATAGATTTACTGAAAAATGAGTTTAGCATAGATTTAGTGGAAGAATAGTTCAAGAAAACAGAGTGTTTATTGAATTAAATATGGGTACTTTAAAATAGGACATAGTAAATAAAATTTTATTAGGAGGCGACAATGAGAGTTGCAAGTTTAAAAGAGTGTAAGCAGTTTATAGGTAATAAGAGAGTAAGTGGAATTAAAGTAAACTATGATAAGCGTAGCTTTGAGTTAAGTTCACTTAGAGATTTAAAAGAGTTAGACGCTGGCTTATATGCTAAGATATTTAAAAGTAGAGATAGATAGAGATAGCCTTATAAAACAAAATAAGCAGTTTAATAGTATAAGAATATAAAGTTTATTTGGAGGTTAAAATGACTATCAGTGAAATTAAGAGTATAGTAGAGAGTTCAAAGAAGTTAAGCTTTGAAGAAAAGTTTAATACTTATCTTTTGAGATTGTTTTATGAGGATATGGCTTTTGAATTAGCTGTAGAACCTAAAGATGAATGTAAGTATGATATGCATAGGTTGTTATTGTTAGTGCGTATGTGTTTAGATGATTGCTCATGTCATGTTAAATACTGTAAAGCTAAGTATTGTAAAGACACAAGTATAGAGCTAGATAAAATATATAATCTTACTGTTGAGTATGTAGACAGTGACTTTAAATGTAAAAACAAGGTTAGTGAGATGGTAGATTTAATAATACACGACTTAAATAAAAGAAATTACACTGTAAATAGAACAGATAATGGGTTTACAGTGTCTGGCTGGAATAGATAAGGAGAAAACTTAAGGATGAAATTTAATTTTTTAAATGAAATTATTGCTGGGTATAAAAGCAGTTTAGAAAATAAGATGATTTGGGCTAGCTCTCAGGTTAATATAATACACGAGGATATAAGAAAGTATATTGAAAAGATACACTAATATTAGCTTAGATATTATAAAGCAGTACCTAAAAGAAGATGTTAGTAAGGATGATGGGTACTTTATAGTTCAGAGTTTTATTGAGAAGTTTGAAAAAGAAACTTTTTATACAATCTTTGAAAAGAAAAGATTATCATTTAGCATATGTGGTTGGGATGTGCCTTGGATAAACAGAGATGTGTATGATAACTATAGAGAGTCTGTAATGGAAGGTGATGACCCGTATGAGAAGTGCAGAATTAAGTTTTTAGAATACATTTGCTCTGGTATTAAGGAGGCTTGCTTTAAGGCTAGAGAGAATTTCTGTGATGACTTAGATTATAGAAAGATATTTGGAGAGTGTTATTCAGATTACCTAAGTTTATCAGATTCAAACAAGTCATTGTTAGCGAATGAAGTGAGAAAAGCAATAGAAGATAGTGGAGTAGATGTAGTAGTTATGGATAATCATTCAATTAGCATAGGTGGTTGGGTTAAGAAAAATACAGATTAGATGAATTACTCAATAGCTTTAGGGTTATTGAGTAATAATACATAGGGAATATATAAAATGAAAGAGTTACTATTATTAAGAGGATTACCAGCATCTGGAAAGTCAACACTAATAAAAGAATTAGAGTTAGAGCCTTATACATTATCAAGAGATGATTTGAGAATGAAGCTAGGTTCTTTAGACCAAACAGAGAATGGTTACAGAATAAATCAAAAGGTAGAAAGAGAAGTAACTGAGTTATTAAATAGTTTATTAGAGAAAAGAATGAAGAGAGGCGAGTTTACAGTTATAGATGCAACTCACACTACTAGTGATTCTTGTTCTAGGTATAAGAAACTTGCAGAAAAATACAATTATAAGATATACTATTATGATTTAGGTACTAGCTTAGAGGAGTGTTTAAAAAGAAATAAGCAAAGAGAGTCATATAAGTATGTACCTGAGGTTGTAATAGAGGGTATGCACGAAAGGTTTAAGGATACTCTAGGAGAATATTTTATAAAAGTAACTGACATAAGAGAGTATTTAGCTGAACTTAAGATAGATGTTTTAAAGGGATATGAGAGTGTAATAGTAATTGGAGACATACATAGTAGTGCATTGCCACTTAGAAGTGTTTTAAGGGATTTTAAAGAGAATTACAAGTATGTGTTTATAGGTGACTGTTTTGATAGAGGTTTAGAGCCATATAAGACTTGGGAGATATTAAATGAGTTATCTAAAAAGCCTAATGTGGTTATGGTTTTAGGAAATCACGAAGGACATTTATTGGACTACTGTAATGATGGTGAAGTAAAAAGTTCAAGTGCCAGAGAGACAATGGCAGAACTAGAAAAGAACGGGGTTACTAAGAAAGAAATAAGGGAGTTCTATGATAGATTTGTAGAATACTATTGTTTCAGCATATTTAAAAAGAATTACTTTTGTTGCCACGGTGGATTATATTTTATACCAGAGAGAATAAAGTTAACAAGTACTAGAACACTTGCAGTAGGTGATGGTAGCTATGAAACGGAAGTAGATGACATATATGCGAAGAACTATGAAAAGGGTATGTGCAGAGATTTTGTACAGATACACGGTCATAGAAGAACAGCCTCAAACAAATTCAGCTATTGCTTAGAGGGTGGAGTAGAAAATGGTGGAGATTTAGTTTATTTGGGAGTTAAGCCAAACAAAGTTTATGTAAACACCATAAGAAACAAGTTATTTATGGAGAACAAAGGCTATAAAGTAGAGGCTGAGCAGTTAAATAAAATTATAAATACAAGTGGAATTTACATAAAAGAACTGCAAGACAATATATTAAGTGTTAATTTTTCTAGGGCAGTCTTTGAGTCGGGTGCTTGGAATGATATGACTACTAAGGCTAGAGGGTTATTTATAGATAAGCATTCAGGTCAAGTAATAGCTAGAAGTTATGATAAGTTCTTTAATATGGGAGAGATGCCAGAGACTGAGCCTGAAAATTTAGCTAAGAGCCTTAAATTTCCAGTTAAGTTAAGAGAGAAGTCAGATGGATTTTTAGGAATAGTTACTATGTTTAATGGTGATGTAAAGTTCTTTACTAAGACTACAGATTGTGGAGAGCATATACCGTTATTTAAGGAGTGTTGGGGGCTGTTAAAAGAGAGAACAAAGCACGACTTAATTAATATTATGGTTAAGCATAACTGTTCTATTATATTTGAGGTATTGCACCATAAAGACCCACATATAGTGCCTTATAAGAAAGATTGCTTATACTTATTAGATTTTGTAGAAAATAATATAAACACAAACTATTTGGATATTGAGTATAAGAGCAATGATGCTAACTTAATAGAGCCTAAGATTTTAGGAGTAGCTAATGATTTTAATGAGTTAATGGCAATGCTTAACAAAATATCAAAGATGCTTAAGTTTGAAGGTGTAGTTTGTAGGGATGCTAAAGATTTTATGTTTAAGTTTAAGACTGACTGGTTTAATACTTGGAAGAAAAGAAGAAGAATATTAGATGCAGTTAAAATAGGTAAAGAACTTGAAGTAACAGATGCACCTAACAGTGAATTGGATTATTATGAGTGGTTACAATCAGATGAAGATTTAAAGACAAAGAGTTTATTTGAGATTATGGATTTATATGGAAAGCTTAACAGAGAATAGTTTTAGAGTTTACAGATAGGGTTTATGGGAGCAATAAAAAAGATGATAGGCAAGGTATTAAAAAAGGTATGGCGTATAATATTAGCCATAATAAAGTTTATATTTAAGTTTATAAAGTTTGTACTCAATATGCTAACAGTATTGTTTATAGGGATAGTAGTTGTTAGCATTATTGCCTACATTTATATTTCACCAAAATTTGATAAAGCTAGAAAAGAGGCTTATGATAAGTTAGTAAGTGTTAATACATCTACTTTTAGTATGAAAGCAGATACAGAAATTTATGATAAAGATAATAACCTAATAGGAACTGTTAATGCAGGACATTACGAATATACACCTATAAGTGATATTAGTATGACACTTCAAAATGGTTATATTGCAGTAGAAGATAAGCGGTTTAAAGAACATTTTGGAATAGATTTTAAAGGAACGTTTAGGGCTGTTTATAAGTATATCAAAAATAAAGGGGTTGCTACTCAGGGTGGTTCGAGTATAACTCAGCAGGTTATAAAAAATAATTTGTTGACCCAGAAAAAGACACTTGATAGAAAGTTAGTAGAATTTTTATTAGCTCCTTATATAGATACTAGATTTGGTAAAGACAAGATAATGGAGTATTATTGCAATACTAATTATTTTGGACATAGGAGTTATGGAGTTTATTCGGCTAGTAGATATTATTTTGATAAGTTACCTAAGGATTTAGATTACGATGAGTCAGCTTTATTAATAGCTTTGAGTAACAATCCTACTAAGTATGACCCTGTAAGTCATCCAGAGCAAGCAAAGGAAAGAAGAGATTTTAACTTAGATGAAATGTTTAGCTTTGGATTAATTACAGAAGAACAGCTAAATGAATACAAAAATAAAGAGTTACATATAGTTCAGAATTATGCAGAGAGTACAAAAGAGAATTACCAAACATCATATGCAATACATTGTTCAGCTATTGAGTTAATGAAGGCTGATGGTTTTAAATTTAAGTATACATTTGATAATAAAGAAGATTATGATGCATATAAAGAGAATTATAGTAATGTTTATTCGGAAAAAAGTGATAGCATAAGAGAAGGTGGGTATAAAATATATACTACATTAGATAGTGAAAAGCAAGCTAAGTTACAGGAAATCTTAGATAATAGCTTAGCTGGTTTTACTGAGATAGACCAAGAAACTTCTAAGTTAGCTTTGCAAGGTTCTATAGTAGCTATAGATAATAATACAAATAATGTTGTAGCTATTATAGGCGGTAGAGGAACTGATGATGAATATAATAGAGGGTATTTAGCATATAGACAGCCGGGTTCAGCTATTAAGCCTTTGTTAGATTATGCACCAGCTTTTGATAGTGGAGAGTATTATCCAAGTAAATTAGTAGATGACCACGAATTTGAGGGTGGACCAAGTAATGCAGGTGGACACTATAGGGGTAACATTAGTATTAGAGAGGCTTTAAATAGGTCAGTTAATACAGTAGCTTGGCAAGTGTTAAGTAATATAGGCATAAGATATGGTTTAGATTACTTAGGAAATATGAGGTTTATAGGTATAAGTTACATAGATAATAATGTACCAGCTATCAGTTTAGGTGGTTTTACTAAGGGAGTAAGAACAGTAGACTTAGCTAAAGGTTATAGTACATTAGCAAATATGGGAGTTTATTCGGATAAAACTTGTATAACAGCTATTAAATTAAATGATGAAGATATAACACTTCAAAAAGAGGATAAGGTGCAGGTATACCAATCAGATACGGCATTTATGATAACTGATATTTTAAGGGGTACATTAAATGAAGAGTATGGAACTGGTAGAGGACTTGGAGTAGACGGGTATGACTTAGCTGGAAAAACTGGAACTACAAATGATGGTAAAGATACTTGGTTTGCTGGGTACTCTAAAGATTATACAGTAGCAGTTTGGGTAGGATATGATACACCTAGGGAAATGCCAAATGTTTATGGGGCAACATATTCAGGTAAGATATGGCAAAGTTCAATGCAATATTTATTAAATGGAGTTGAGAATAAGCCATTTATAAATTATAAGCCAGACACTGTGTATTTAGCTAGATATGATGAAAATGGAAATGAAATTCCAAACACTGTAATTGATGGTGAGAGAGTTGCTGGTACTGATTATTTTTCTAGTAGGGCTAAGGAGAACCTAGAGAGAATTTCAAAAGAAAGAATAGACAAAAGAAAATATGAAGAGGCAGACAGTATATTAAAAGAGTTTGAAGATTTTTACTTTAATAGTGTTGAAGATACTCAGTTGTTAGAGAATAAGTACATAACATTATTAAATAAGATTAGTTTATTAGATAATGCAGACAATAGGAATAGTTTATTAGATAGACTAAACACTAAGAAAGCTGAGCTAGACAATGTTATGGTAGATTGGGCAGACCAGATAAAAGAGTACAACGATAATTTAGCAATCCAAAAAGAAAATGAGAGGAAAGCAAAGTTAGAGGAAGAGGCTCAGAAGAAAAAAGAGATAGACAATCAAAATAAAATAAATACCTTTGATTTATTGATAAGTGACATAAAATCAAGAAAGTACAAAGATTTATCAGAAAGAGATAGTTTGTTTGATACAGCTAAGAAAAGCTTAGATAGGTTGGCTGATCTAGGTGTTTACAAGTCAAAATCAAATGATTTATTAGAGGCTATGAAATATTATGATAGTTTACCTGAAAAAGAAGAGTATGACAGATTAGAGGTAGAGAAAGAAAAGGAAAAAGCATTTACTAAAGAGAGTGAAAAAGCAGAAGTAGAGAGTAGCATTAATAATTATTTAGAGACTAAGCCAAATATAGTAGGACCTGGTGCTTACATAAGATAAGGAGGTATACAGATGCTAAATTTAGCAGACAAATTTAGGTTACAGAAGTACGGAAGTAACTTTATGACTTCGATATATAACATATGTAATTATATTGAGGAATACATAAGAAAAACTGGTGAAACTAGTATTACAATTAATATAAATACTTTGTTAAAGTTAACCTCATTGACCAGTAACAGTAGTTTTACTCCTGATAAATTAAATGTTTTAAATAGTATTTATGTAGATAACATACAGAATTATTTAAACTTAAATGGTTTACTTACAAAATATAATAAAAACACTGGATTAAAAGTTTATGGATGGAATTTAGTGTCTAACTTAAGTGATGATTTTTTATACCTATATAGTAATTGGTATTCTAAGTCAGCAGATAATGGAAACTTTGTAGCTTTGATAAGTGCAAAACTTGAGAATTACATAGTAAGATTAGTCAGTTTTAAGTTAAGGGCTTGTGATAAGATTGAGTTTGACTCTGATACTATAGATACTTGGGTTAAAGAAATAGAGGCAAAAGATAATATTAGGATAACTTCTAATAAAGAGTATGGAGAAATAATAGATAGAGTTATAGATGACCTAAGGGTGTATGGGTTTACTGTAGTTAACTCGCAAGAAAAGTTACCATTTTATGTGTTTGTTTAAATGGAGGGTACTTAGTGAATAGGATTTTAGCTTTAGGTATAGCAGTATTATTAACTGCTATACCTATTCAAAAGAAAGATATAAAGTATGTAAATTGGAAAGATTTTAAAGCAAAGAGTATAAATGCTTTGTTTATTAGGGAGAATATCAGAGAAAAGAGAAATATAGCCAATAATAAAAGAGATGGAGAGATAGTACCTAGTACTTGGAACATAGGAGACAATGGAAAATGGGTAGCTTACGATAGTAACTCTAAATTAGTAAAAGGCTTAATATATGATAAAAGTAGAGATAAGTACTTCCTAATGAATTTAAGTAACGGAGATATGGTTTATGAGAATGGGTTGTATCTTATAAAAAATAAGGTAGTACATCTAACTTTTAGTAATATAAGGGTTGGAGAGTATGGCAGTTTAGATAGCGGAGTAGAGAGATTAAAAAGTATATTAAAGTAGATAAAAATTATTGACTAGTGTAATTATATGTGGTATAGTGATTGTAGTTAGGAATAGAAAGGCTTATGAAAGGTGAGAAAAGTATGGAACAAGAGACTACTTATAAGGTTGGAGATTACTCATTTAATAATAAGAAATTAGCTGAGTTATGTGAGCCAATTATTTTAGGACATCCGGAGTTAGAGTTTGACATTAGTGACGATAATACTTATGTCAGTTTTAGACTATGATGATGACATAGAATTAACAACTGGGTGTGTTATTGATTGGCTAAATAGGTTTGGTATTTCACTAAGCTATAGTAGGGGAATACAGACTTTTGAGATAGAGAAGCCTAGTGGAGATGGATTAAAGGATTTTAATAAGATTTTAGAGTTTGTTAAATATAAATATTCATATTTGTTTTAGGTTTGAGAGTTTTGTTAACTTGAAATATTTTTTAAAAAAATTTTTTAAAAAGAGTTGACAAGTTTAATTTGTTGATGTATAATAGGATAGTTAAGAGATGAAAGTTTTTTAACTAATTCCTAAGAGATAATATTGGGGCATTCAGTGTCCAACGCCGGCTCTAAGCTAGTTGGCTAGATAGCTGGCGGAAATGTGGGTGTAGTTCAATGGTAGAACATTAGCCTTCCAAGCTAAGGGTGTGGGTTCAACTCCCACTATCCACTTGGCAAGTAGGTAACAGATGCTTGCTGGTTTGAGTTCATTATGTACATAGTAAAATATGTACGTGGTATTGGATACTAGTTGGGGATAGTGTCCAATACCACTCCTTTCTTTTGGCTCTATGGCTCAGTTGGTTAGAGCGTCGCTCTGTCACGGCGAAGGTCATCGGTTCAAGTCCGATTAGGGTCGTTTAATTGGATGTCAATCCAATTAAATTAGATTATCAGGTGCTTATGATTTTTTAATAGGTTGTAGGCATCTCAAAAAGTTAATAATACTCAATGGTGGTGGACTTACAGCAAATTATGTGTAAAGAATTGTCTGTTAAACAATAACCTTATATGTCTACCTATAAAAAGAGTGTTAAGTAGGTGGTCTTACAGCAAAAATTCTAATTTTTTACATCAAATAAGAAAAAAGATTTTTGACTACCTAAAATATAGAAACAATAAAAATTAAATATAAAAAGGTGGGCATACAGCAAATTTATCTTAAATAATTTGAATGGTATCAAGTATAAAGATTTAGTCTACCTAGTAAAGTGGCGTTACAGCAAAATTAGAGTAAATTAAAAAATGAGTATTTTTTCTAAGCTTTCTGTTTTAGATGGGAAGCTAAATAAGTTGGCTCATATCTAATTGTGAGTGACTTAAACCTGTACAAATATACAGTAAACTTCTATTACTGAGTGTTTATGAGTATATATCTTCGCTACTAACTAGGGCTTGACTGTAGAGTTAAGCCTTTTATATTGCAACTTTTCAAAAAAGGAGAGAATGAAGTTATGGATTTATGGAACGCAATGAAGAAAGAGAATAGTAAGGTTTTCACAGAGAACGGTCGTGAAGCTTACAGTACTTCAATGGACAGACTTGTGGATTTTGTGGCTACAATAGCTACAATGGACAGAGCAAGTGAATTGGATATTAAGAACTGGGTAGATGAGCTTTATGAAGTAGATGGCTTATCTGCAAGAAAGTTAATCTTTTATACCAGAGATATCCTTGGTGGACTTGGTAGAAGAAGAATAGGTAGACTGTTATTTCAGAGATTAGCAGAGATAGACAGTAAGTCAGCTATTGGTAACATACCAAATATGCCAGAGTATGGCAGATTTGATGATTTGTACTGTTTAATGGGTACAGATGCAGAGGATGCAATGTTTAAGTTTATTAGGGATACATTCTATGATGACTTAGACAAAATGTCAAAGGGATTGCCAGTTAGTGGACTTGCTAAGTGGGTAAAGAACCCTAATTCAAAGGTTAAGGAAACTAGAAGATTAGGTAGGTTGACAGCTAGAAAAGCTGGTATTAACTTATCAGTTTTTACTAAGAAGCTTACTGAGTTAAGAAAGTACCTTAATGTTGTAGAGTTAAAGATGACAGAAAAGAACTGGGGAGAGATAGACTACTCTAAGGTTCCATCAAGAGCATCTATGATTTACAGTAAAGCATTTGATAAGAATGATACTGAGAGATATACAGAGTTCAAGAATAGGGTAGCTACTGGAGAAGCAGAGATTAAAGCTAATACATTATATCCTTATGACTTAGTTCACAAGGTATTTATGAATAGCAATGATGCAACTGTAGATTTACTTTGGAAGGCATTGCCTAATTATATAGATACAGATAAGAATGTACTAACTGTATGTGATGTGTCTGGTTCTATGAGTGGACAGCCTATGGAAGTAGCTATAAGCTTAGCATTATACTTCTCTGAAAGAGATAAGGGTAAATTTAGACATAAGTTTATTACTTTCTCAGGAAGTCCAGAACTTGTAGATATACCAGAAACTAAGGTTAAGCTTTCAGAAAAATGCAGATACTTAGAGGGTTCAAGTTGGGGTTACAATACTAACTTAGCTAAAGTATTTGATTTGATATTAAATTCAGCTAAGAGCAATAATATGAGCCAAGATGACATTCCAGATTGTTTACTTATCCTTACAGATATGCAGTTTGATGGAGACAGCTCTGGTGATTGGGATGAAACTCTTTATGAAATGTACAAAAGAAAGTTTGAAGAAGCTGGATACAAGTTGCCAAACATTGTATTCTGGAATTGTTCAAACAATGTTTATAGGGGTAACTTCCAAACAGATGCTATGACTTCAGGTGTGCAGTATGTGAGTGGTATGAGCACTCCAATATTTAAGAATGTTATGAGTTCATTATTCTGTACTCCTTTGGATTTAGTAATGAACATCATCAATTCTGAGAGATATAGCAAGGTAGTTTAAGTAGCAAGAGGCTAGATTAAGTTCTAGCCTCTTTTTTGTTTTATTATTTTAAATAACTAATAAAATAATTTAGGTTTTATTGGATATAAAATTTTTCAAACTTTTTATCTTTGTAAGGTATATTTTCAATACCTTTAATGTTTATAAGGTAAAGGAATAAATAATAAAAATAAAGGAGGATTTGACAGTTATGTTAAATGTAGTTGGTGTAGTAATCAACGAAAGTTACCTTATAGAGGGTTTAGTTATTGAAGGTAAACCTAGGGAGTTTGGTGAAATTTCTGATAAAGAAAAGATAAGAAAGACTGTATCTAGAAATAGCCTCATAGCTAATAGGTTCAACAATAATCAAGTGTCCTGTTTAGATGGTAAAATCATTAGAAAAGAAGGGTTTAAGTTCAGTGATTGCGAGTTGTACGGAGTAAAAGAGGGTAAGATATTCAGAATTAAGGATAACAGTATCACTTTACTTAAGAGATTTGTACAGAAGAATGAGACAGCTGGTTTTGAAGTTAAGTTACTTGGAAAAGTTACTAAGCTTACAACACCTAATGTTATAGCTTTAAGTAATATTTTTAAGCCAGTAGGTTACACTGTAGCAGCTAGAAGTTACACTGAAAAGAGATTGCACCCTAAGACAAAGGAACTTATAGATGTAGAGGTTAAAAAGCCATATTTGACTGGTATAAATGGTCACAAGCTTTCAGATTTACCTACAGTTGAGATAGGAAATATAGAGAGCAATAAGAAAAGTGCAAAGGCAGTTGAGGTTAAGAAGAGTGCCAAGACAATTCAGAATGTAGATGTCAAGTACATTGAGCCAGATGCTTCTAAGTTTGGAATAATAGATTTAATTATGCTTATAAATGCAGTTGGTGGGTTGGTTGTTACAAATAGCGAATCAAGTTATACTAGGCAGACAGTAGATAGAGAGGATAAAGAAAAGAGTAACTTTGTTCCTTTAGAGATGGCTCAAGTAGCTGAGCCGGTAGCAAGTTGCTCAGAGAAAAATGTTAATGTTAACTTAAAGTTTAAGAAATTAGGGTTCGTTTATGTGGATGGAACTCCTGTACCAACATTTATGTGGAGAGAGAAGTGCATATTTAGTAATGGAAAGCCTAATTTAAGTAAGTTTAGCATAGCAGTTAGTATAGCAGCAGCAAAGGGTATATTAGATGCTTTTGGGTCTAGCTTAGCTATTGAGGTTAATGACAGAGATAGGAAGATACTTGGTTCAATTAGAGCGTTAGGATTAAGAGATGATGTTGAGTGCTTGCTTAATATAGATGCTAGCAAGCTTAGCATAGTTTCAGGTAAAACAGTTGATATACATGGGATTGTTAATAAACAGCTTGAAACACTATTGATTGGAATATGTGCACCTAAGTTAATTGTAAAGGTATGCAATGAAATTAAAAAGCAGTTTAGCGAAGCAGATAAAGACAGAGGTGTTTTCCCTGCATACAAGAATTACAACAGTGAAATGATTGCAAAAATCAAGGAGGCTGGAGTTAATATAGCAGATGGAAGTTATAATGCACCTTTATTTGAGCCAGTAGAAGGAGCAC
>ERZ1674045.222-NODE-222-length-17638-cov-6.682932_pt1 | contig 17638 bp, 16 predicted proteins | sample MGYA00581131_ERZ1674045 | MGnify/ENA primary metagenome ERZ1674045 (study PRJEB41354, sample SAMEA4873299) | human saliva metagenome | biome: human-associated habitat [ENVO:00009003]; feature: mouth environment [ENVO:08000002]; material: saliva material...
TTTTTTCATCTTTAATGATTAATTATTTTGCAGCTGGAGCAGCTGGTGCTGCAGGTGCAAATTTTTGTGCTAAAGCAGCGCTGTCTTCTTGTAGTTTAACTACAGCAGCTTGTAATTTTTGTACCTTCTCTTGGAGAGCTTTAGTTTGTTCTTCAGTTGGTGCTTTAGTTGCAAAGTTTAATTGCTCAACTAATAATTCGCTTGATAATGCAAGTACTTCTTTATTTTGATCTTTGATGTTTTTCACTGAAGGTGAAGTTACATCTAATTTATCTAAGCTTGCAACTGCATCTTCAACAGATTTGTTGAAGGTTTTGATCGCTTCTTCAATTTTTTTCTCATCTTTTGCTTGAACCGCAGCAGTTAAATCAGATTGAAGTTTTTGTTGCGCAGCCATTTGCGCTTGAGTTTGTTGGGTATTCCACTCAAGTAATTTGTTGTAGTCTGCTTGTTCTTGAGCAGGAGTTGCTTCAGCTGGTTTAGCTGCTTCTTGTTTAGCTTCTGGTGCAGGCTGAGTAGTTTCAGTTTTTGCCGGAGCTGGTTTATCTGCTGGTTTATCACAAGCAGTTAAGAATAATGCAAATAATGCAGTTGCGCTGATTTTAGTGAATTTGTTCATAAACAATCCTTTATTAATATAAAAAAATTTCTTAGCTTGAAAAAAACTAAGCCCTCTTTTAGACTTCCTATTTTAAAATTAGTTTCGATAAATATCAAAATTTATTTTAGTGTTTGAATATATTCACTTAAATTATGAATATCTTGCTCGCTTAAACGTTGTTTTGCAGGGCTTCCTGCACCAGTAATATTTCCCGCTTTTCGTTCTGAAAGTGCGGTTGAAATTTCTTCTGGTTTTAGTTGATTAATAATTTTTGATTCACCCATTGCTGGTTTTTCGCCTTGTTTCCCATGACAAGTAGCACAAGAGCGTTTATATACCTTTTCAGCTTTCACTAAGTCAGCTTCGGCAGAAAGCGCGGGTGTGGCAAATAAAAAGCCTAAAACGGGTAAAAGTGTAGAGAGTAAGTAAATTCGTTTCTGCATTTTGGCTAGCCTTTAAATAATTTATCTAAATCTTCTGCGGGAATCGCCCCTTCATATTTAGCCTGAATATTGCCTTCAGGTGTGATCACAAAGCTTGTTGGCGTGCCGATAAGCTGATAGCGTTCTGCTGTGATTTTTAATTGGTCTTTGATAACCGGCAACGTAAGCTGACGTTTGGCGACTACAGCTTTGGTATCCACTTTATCACCATCTACGTTAATAGCGATAAGTTGAACTTTATTTGGATTAGCTTCAGCCAGTTTCTCGAATTCTTTTAATTCAGCAACACATCGACCACAGGTTTCAGACCAAAATGTTAGTAGACGAGTGCCTTTCCAATCATCAAGTTTCACCTCTTTACCTTGTAAATCATAGGCTGCAATATCTGGTGCTTTTTGACCAATTGCAGCGACTTCGTCTTTACAAGAAACACTGCCGAAAATGACCACACTTATTGCGAGTAGTTTTACGAATTTATTTTTCATTAATGTCCTCTTTTACAAATTTTCCGTGATGGAGATAAATAACACGATCGGTTAACTCACCCAATTCAGGATTGTGTGTAACCATAACAATGGTTCTACCTTGACGATTTAATTCTTGTAGTAAATCCAGTACAAGCGCTTCATTTTTTTCGTCAAGGTTACCCGTAGGTTCATCGGCAAAAATAACAGGCGGTTGGTTCACTAATGCACGAGCAATACACACCCGTTGTTGTTCGCCTCCAGAAAGTTGGCTTGGACGGTGATCAATACGATGACCTAATCCCACTTGTTCGAGTACCGCTTTAGCTGCCGCTTCATCAATCACACTGTGATAGTGCTGTGCGAGCATTACATTTTCAAGTGCGGTCAAATAAGGAATTAAATGGAATTGTTGGAAGACTAGACCAATTTTTTCCGCTCGGAAACGTTGACGACCTACTTCATCCAGTTGTGCTGCATCGACGCCGTCTAAAATCACTTTACCTTCACTGGCCGTATCTAAGCCAGTCAGAATATTCATGAGTGTGGTTTTACCCGAACCCGATGCGCCCATGATTGCAATAAACTCACCTTGGCGAATTTGAATATTAATATCTTCTAAAGCAGTGACTTGCCCGAATCGTTTATATAAATGTTGCGTTTCAATCACAAATTCACTCATTTTATTCCCCTTTTAACACATTTGCGGTTTGAATATTTAAAGCTCGTTTGGTTGGTACAATCACCGCAATAAAGGCAACCAATAACGATAAGACGATAGTAATTGGAATAACCGGCAGACGCATATCAATATAAGATTTGAATACGGTTAATCCAAGTAATTGTGCCAAGATGTAGCCGAGAATCAGGCCCGCGACAATTGCACAGAGTGCAATGATCAGAATTTCGGTACTAATTTGCTTAATGATGTCACTTTGCTTTGCACCTAAGGCTTTTTGCAGTGCAAATTCTTTTGCTCGCTCACCAACAATAGCAATCAATGTGGTATTCACACAAAGGGTGGCAAGAATCAAAATGACTAATGAGATTAAGCCCATCAATCCTTTGATTTTATCTAAAATCTGCCCTTCAGACGCTGAGACTTTTCGAATTGGGCGGGCGGTTAGATCGGGTTGGCGTTGCATAATATCCTGCGCAAATTGTGCGACGTTACCTTGTTCATTTTTCACATTGAGCAAGGCATTGTTTGCCAATCCTTCTTTATCTAACCAACTTTGTGCAAATTCTAAGCTAACGATTAACATATTGTCTGTGGCATCGCCTGCCTCAACTATCGCTTTAATTGTGAATTCATGTTTTTCAACAGAATTTTTAGAAAGCTTTAATTTACTTCCAACGCCTAAATTAAGGCGTTCAGCTAAAGTTTTGCCAATCATGGCATTTCGATCGTCAAAATTGACATTAATAGCTGACCCGGTAATTTGCCAATAAGGCGCGAGAACATGCATATCTTCAAACCACACGCCCATAATAACGATTTTTTCTAAATCACTTCGCGCTACGCCATATAAATAAGGGCTGGCTGCTGTGATGAAATTATCCGGTGCATGATGAAGAATTTGCTTTAATTGGCGCTCTTTCATCAAACCACCATTGGCCGCACCAATGTAAAAGTTTGCCCCAAAAGTACGGAGCTCTTGGCTCATTTTGGTATTAATATCAAAATATACTGCTGCCATTGCGGTCACAATAGACGCACCGACAGTCAACGCAGAGAAGATAATAAATACCCGTTGTAAACGTAGGCGTAATGCTTGGAAGATTAAACGCCAAAACATACTTTTATTGGCGGCCATACAGCACCTCCACAGGGTAAAGTTTGGCAATACGATGGGCTGGGAACCAAGTGCCCACCACAGCAATTAAAATAGACAGCATCAATACGCAAGGGATTACAATCCAAGCGAAACTCAGTGGTACGCCAAATAGCGCTGAACCAATAAATCTTGCTAAGCCCCAACCTGCAATACAACCAAGAGTGCCACCAATTAAGGCACTGATAATGGCTTCGCAATAAAATAATAAGGCGATTTGCCATTGGTATGCGCCTAAGGCTTTCATTAAACCAATTTCTTTTGAACGTTCAATAATCCCTGTACTCATTAATGAGGCAATCCCCATGGCTGCCGCGATTAAAGCAGCGAGAGTAACGACAGCAAGCAATAACTGGATTTTACCAATGACGACCCCTTCTGACGCTGCGACTTGCCAAATTGGGCGAACAATAGCACCAGAAATGGCTTCTTCTAACTGATGTGAAATAGAAGAAACATAAGCCGTACAATACCAACGATCGTACTCTTCGGCATCTAACGCATCGGTATTGGCTCGCGCTTTACGAGAAAGGTCATTTTCAGGCACGGTAAGCGCAGAGACTTTAACTGATTGAATTTTCCCTTCTAAACCCAGTAATTTTTGTACAGCACTGAGTGGCATGACTAATTGATTATCTTCAGCACCACCTGTAGATAAAATACCGGTAATTTCAACCGCACTTTGATTATCAAGTTTATCATTTTGATAGTGGAGCTTGATCTTATCGCCTTGTTTTAAACCAGTTCGTTGCGCTAATTGTTCACCAATGAGCGCAGGAATAAATTCACCTTCAGGCGTTTCAAGATCGTTTACCCATTCCCCTTCAACATGCCAATAAGGACTAATAATTTTTTGCCCCGTATGGAAATCGTCTTCATCTGGTACAGGAATGTTGTGATCGAAAAATGTACCAAGCACATTAATTTGTTCAAGTGCGGTCGATTTTTCATGAGTTTTATCAGAAAAAATTTCTGCTTTCACATCTGCACTTAATAATGGCGCAAATCCCACAATGTTATTTCGCCAGAAAATATCTTTAATATTCGGCAGTTCTTTTTCATCGAGGAAATCTTGGCTACTTAAATCTGTGTTGTGACTGAGCTCATCAGGTAAGGCTGCATTACTCGCAGGTTCGACTAAAATATTGGCACCGTAAGATTTTAGTTCTTTCGCCATTTTGTCGCCGATATCAATGGAAACAGCCAATAGTGCAGAGACTAATCCAGCCGCCAAGAAAATAGTCACCACTGCTAAAAACTTACGTTTTATGCTAAAACGCCAAGATTGGAATAACATTCTTGCTAGCATTATTCCCCCTTACCTAAATATTTTTCAGGGTTATCACGGAATAAATCGAGGTTTTTCTCGCTTTCAAAGAAGTAAGTTTTACCTTCATAATTGTATTTGTGCTCCGTTTTAGTATTTTTCATTTGGGTGCCACTAATCGGATCTTTTACATCGATTTCAACAATCGTGCTAAATAAATTCAGCCCTTCTTCTAAGCCGGTTCGATTAATGAGAATTTCAGTCTCAGTTTGTTGCCAATCCTCAATCGGTACAGGATTACAGCCACCCGGTTTACCAATAGATGGAATAAACATATGTACGCCACAACCAACACAAACCACTTGGTTGCCTTCCATCACATAACCTTGGTCACCACAAAGCAAGCAGGCATCAAATACCGCGGCTAGACTCAATTTGTCTGGCTGACGATTAATAACAAAGAAACGTACAGCTTTACCATCATCAGCAATCCAAACAAAACGGTGCAATTTGCCATCTTTTACTTGCTCAATTGGAATATGGACTTGCTGCTTTTCATCTAAAGTCAGAGGAATTGCTTCTGAAAGTTGTGGTGGACGAGAAGCAATTTGTTCCCAATAAAGTTGTGTAGCAAAAATAATTGCTAAAGCTAAATATCCCCAACCTAGTAGGTGAGAGGACGTACGTAATGCAGCTAATTTTTGGCGTTTTTCAATTGCTTCTTGTGTTGCATTAACTTGTTGCTTGCGTGATAAATGAATTTTGCCGTAAAAGATAGCAAGTACAACTAAGAGCAATGTAGCACAGATGTAATTTAACCAGCGAGTGATTTCGCCTGATTTCGCAACAAAACTTAAACGAGGCTTGGTAAGCTCAAGCACCTGAAGTTTCATTAAAATTAATAAGACTTCACCGATAAGTGGAACAAGCAAGCAAACTAAGAGAAGGCTAATGGCACCTTTTAAAAGTGCGGTTGATTTTTGTTGTGTTTTTACCGCTTGTTTTAGAAGTAAATCGATCCAGCCTTGTAAGCATAAACAAAAAACAAAGGCAAAAATGACCGCACTTATATGTAAGATCGAATCGGTATTGATAACATCAGTAGAAACGAGGGCAGTAATGTTAGGATCTTTTGCCCAGAAACTGCCCGCGATGAGCATTAATACGGTTTGCCAAAAGGCAGGTAAGCGACCTTTGCCGAAAATTAAACATAAGGCAAAGATAATCAATAGCGCCAATATTACCGCATTGACGATTAAATTGGTGATTTGTCCCGCAGGTAAACTAAGGCGAAGTGCGATACCGGCAATAAAACCGAATAGGCTAAGCCAAATTATTTTTTTTGCACTTACAGTGGATTGTTTACTGTGATAAACACCGAGCAATAATGAAAAAGGTAAAAGTGCTTGAAGCAGGAAAGTAAAAAAATAATTCATAGTTTGACCATTTAATAGGATAAAACAGACAATATTTTAAGGTTAAATGAAATGCTATTGCCTTCCCCAGACAAACAAGGGAAGGCAAGTCGGTAAAATCAAGATTTACCTGAGATTATTTGATGCCAGTGAATTTGAATTCATAGCTTACATCAAATGGTTTCCACCAACGACCTACACCCGTTTCAGAGTCGGTATGACGGTGCATACCTGCTTTCGATGGAGGGTCGATGTGGTAAGTTAATTTATAGTTACCCACGCCCATCATTTTCACGTTTGCACCATAGTGAGGACCGTCACCCGCTACCATTGGCATGAAGGTACCTTCTTGTTTTTCACCAGTATCAGCATTTACTAAAGTGTAGTTGATAGTTAAGTAAGGCATCCATTCACCATCACCAAAGCCATTTTTGTTACCTTTTACTGCGTGGATATCCGCTTCTAAGTGAATATCTGATTTCGCAGCAGGTAAACCCATGCCACGTGGTTCCATATCGATTGGTTTGAGATAAACCGCTGCAATTTCCATTTCATTCATGGTTACCGCTTCGCCGATTGGATACTCTTGGAATGCGTTTGCAGTAGACGCGGTAAAAATACCCGCAAATAATGCTGTTGCTAAAAGTGCTTTTTTCATTGTTTTTCTCCTAAAGGATTGTTGGGTATTACGCGGCTTTTTTGCTTTGATATTTCATAATAAACAGAGCAAATACGGCTGCGATGAGTAAGATTGCTTGTGGGATTAGGGTTTCCATGTAAGGATAAATACCTAACCACGAAATTTCAGGCACACCGCTAATCAGCGTTGGCTCGAAAAGTTTGCCTTCAATGAGTTCTAAAACAGATTTACCGGCGAATACAAAGGCCATTAAATACATGAAAGAACCCGTGAACATAAAGAATGGTTTAAGCGGTAATTTCACCACGGTATAACGCATCACGAAGTAGCAAATGGTGAGAATAATTACACCGACAATGATACCTGCGAAAAGGTAGATAAAACTGACCGCACTTTTCGCATCACCTACAAGGGCATAGTAGAACAATACGGTTTCAGCCCCTTCACGATATACGGCTAAGAAACTGGTAAGCCATAAGCCAATGAGTGAGCCAGTAGTGAGGGCCGTAGAGAGTTTACCTTCTAAATAACGTTTCCAGTTTTGTGCTTCGACTTTAGACAATAACCAGTAACTCATCATAAAGAGCATGACTACAGCAAAAATCATCGTAAAGCCTTCGAGCAATTCACGGTTTTGACCTGAATTTTCAAAGATAAGTTGGAAGATAAATGCGGTAACCACACTGGCAATTAATGCCACATAAACAGATTGGCGGATAACCGGCAATTTATCTTGGTGGTTATTTTTAATTAAGTAAGTCACGATAGCTGCAACAATTAACAAGGCTTCCAAACCTTCACGAAGGATGATTAAAAGGCTATATAAGAACATAGACCAATCGCTTTGTTCTCCGCCCTGTAACATTTCAACCGCTTTAGTTAGATTCTGGTCTAAACCATCAGCTTGCGCTTGTAACTTATCACCTTGTTCAGCTTTCATTAAGCTGACTAAACGGGTGAAGTAGCCTTCAAGTTCCGCTTTAAAATTGCTATCACGAGAACCAATTTTGTTTTCCATTCCTGTACTTTCAAACACATCAAAATAGGTGTCTTGTACAGAAAGAATTGCTTTTTTGCTTTCACCTTGTTGATAGAGCACAATAGCTTGTTGAATACGTTGATTGATCTCTTGTTTAATCTTATTCCAATCTTGCTCTTGTTGATTATCTGTTGCTTGCTGCGCGGCATTGGATTGATTTTGTTCTTCACGTGTCGTTGGCAGGTTAGGCAAGTTTTCTTCAATATCTTGTAACAATTGCGTACTTTGATAACCAATCTCTGTGATTTGATCGGCTTGTTCACTTAAACGGATGATGTTGTAAAACTGCTGATTAATCGCCGCTGAAGTTTCTGCAGAGCGATTTTGGCGAATGGACATTTCCATTTCTGAATTTTTATAGCCGTCGTATTGCGCTTGTTGGAACAATTTTTTCGCGTTAGCGAGATCACCATTTTGATACGCTTCGAGCCCTTGAGCGAGTAAATCATCAATGGTTTTAAAACTTTGTTGCCAATAAGGGGCGATCTCTTGATTATCATAAACACCATGTTGACCATCGGCATTGAGCTGATGACCTTCAATCAATGATGGCAAAACTTCTTGTAATTCTTTTTTGAGCTGATCGATTTTAGCTTGAATCTCTTTTTGTGAACTGCCTTCACCAATCATTTTACGGATCTCGCCAAAAGTCGCTTCCATTTGGTAACTTTTTTGTGCGGAGAAATTGATACGAATCGGACCTTCTAGATTTTCAAACACTTCAAAATAAGCCATTTGCACTTCAGTGCGCGCATCATCCGTATTACCTTGCTGGACAAGTTGAGCGGTTTTGTCTAAGCGGGACGTAATATCATTAACCCACTGCTGGTAGTTGTCTTGCGCAAAGAGTGAAGAAGAGAAGGCGAGTGAAAAAATTAAAAAGAAAAATCGAATAGAACGGAATAGCATCGTCTATTTACCTCATTACCTAAAATGAAATTAATTCCTATTTATAATTATCTTTCGATATCAGTGAAATGACAATAAATAATTTTAATTTTTGTGATGGAGATCAAAAAATTCACAAGAGTCGGAAATGTCTAGAGGGTGATTGTATGCTTAAAAGAATAAAGCGCCTTTGTTAGGCGCTTTATGGAGATATAAAAGTGCGGTCAAAAATAAATGAATTTATTGAGCGGGTGCCGCTTCTTCAACAGGCGCTTTATTATCTAACACATCCCATACACTTTCTTGTTTTGGTGATTCTGGTTGTTCAGGTTGTGGCGATTGCGTAGTCTGCGCCGCTGTAGCTGTTGCCGTACTCGTCGTTGGCGCAGAAGCACAGAAGTTTTGATCTTTATTTATCCACACAGGGATTGTCCGACTGCTACCACAACTCCAACTGCCGTAAGCATTGATTCCAACCCATTTAATCGTAGAAGGTTGGCCGAGTTTCAGTTTTTCAATGACAACACGGTTTAAATAATCTTTATAGATTTGTAATGCACCAGAGGCTCCCGTCAATTTGGTTTCACCGTTATCATCACGACCTAACCAAATGGTGCTAACATTTTTACCATCAATACCCACAAACCACGTATCACGGGCATCATTGGTGGTGCCTGTTTTACCCGCAAGACGAAGATCGGCATAATCATTTTGTAAGCTACGCGCAGTACCACGTTCTACGGTTTGTTGCATCGCATACAAGGTTTGATAAGCGGCTTCTCTCGGCACCACTTGATCCGGTACCGTATTGTGTTCGTAAATAATATTCCCTTGACGATCGGCAATGCTTTGAATGGTACTTAACTCAATTTTGCCACCTTGATTTGCAATGGTTTGATAGAGCTTGGTTACATCATAAGGTGAAATACTGTAAGAACCGAGCAAGGTAGCCGGCACTTTTGGAATGGCTACATTATCCCACCCCATGGCTTTTTGCGTATCAATCACTTTGCTTAAACCGACTTTCATTCCAATATTTACCGTTGGAATATTCAACGAGCGAGCAAGGGCGTCCATTAGCATCACCGAACCGCTGTATTTGCGATCGTAGTTACGCGGTTGCCAAGGTTGGCTACCTTTAACATAAATTGTGATTGGTTGGTTTTGAATTGGTGTATTTAAACGGAATTGTTCCGGATTCATCAGTGCGGTCAAATAAATGGATGGTTTTACTAAAGAACCAATTTGACGTTTTGACATTAAGGCACGGTTAAATCCGGCATATTCTGTTTGTAATCCACCTACGATAGCGCGTACTTCACCCAGGTGATAATCCGCCACAATCATGGCACCTTCAAGGTGTGGATTTTTGGTTTGTAGTTGTAAATGAGTAACCGTATTCACCACAGCATTTTCAGCTTGTGCCTGTTGTTTTAAATCCATGGTGGAGAAAATTCTCGCACCAAGTAGAGCAGAGGTTTTGTTTTCCCCTAATTGACGGCGAAGATCCGCTTGCAATGTTTGGATGAAAGCAGGGTATTTACGTGAAATCTGTCCTTTAGCTTGCACGCCTAATGGACGTTTACTCAACATCTCATAAAGCTCATCCCCAATCATTTGGTGATCAAGCATCAGTTTCAATACTACATTTCGGCGATCGAGCGCATATTGTGGATTTCGCCATGGATTATAGAGGGAGGGTCCTTTAACCATGCCAACTAAAAGGGCAATTTGGTCTAGGCTAATTTCACGGATGGAGCGACCAAAATAGAATTGGCTCGCCAACGCAAAACCGTGAATTTGAATATCACCATTTTGACCAAGGTAAATCTCGTTCAGATAGGTTTCTAAGATACGGTTTTTATCATATCGCCAATCTAACACCAATGACATTAAGGCTTCATTGGCTTTACGTGTCAGAGAACGTTCGCTGGATAAAAATAGGTTTTTAACTAATTGCTGAGTGAGCGTACTGCCGCCTTGAACCGTTTGACCTGCTTTAATATTGGCAATCATAGCTCGCACAATACCCACTGGATTAATCCCGTTATGCTCATAAAAACGGCGATCCTCTGTGAGTAATAAAGCATCGATGAGTAAACGAGGGTATTGCTGTAACGGAATCGCTAAACGATCTTCATTATCTGATTCCAACATTGCAATTAATTTAGGCGCAAGACGGAATTCATCAACCGCTTTTATGTTGACTAAGTCTTCAATACGAGAAAGTTTGTTATCCGTAAAACGTAAACGTAATACACGTTGTGGTTCAGGCTTATCGGGATAAGGGAACGCACGACGAAGTAATACGATGGTATCCTCTTCGAGTTTAAAATCACCCGGTGCTGCAATCATTGTGGTTTGACGGTATTCGTTATCGAGTAAGATTTGAATCACTTCATCAAAAGAAAGGTTATCAGAAAGTTTTACGCTTTCTAAACGACTATACACTTCTGCCGGTAAACGCCAAATTTGACCATCCATTTTTGAGCGAATTTGCCAATCCAAATAGCCACCATAAAACACGGCAAGCGTTCCTAAAGTAAAGGCTGCTTTAGCTAAAAAGATTTTATAAGAACGGCGCTTATCTGGCGCTTGCGTTTCTTGTTGCTCTGGTGAGTTTTTTTCCGTTTCCGACATAATAGTTAGCTTCAGAGAATGAGGTTAAGCAATAAATGCAAAATAGGCATTAAGAAAGTGGATGAAGTCTGTTGTACCGCAGAAGGCGATACTTTCTTCATCATAATAATGGAAGTCGTCTTCTAAAATGTGATCTGTTTCAATCGCAAGGTTATTGGCGCGAATCATCACTTCATTTGTATTGATAAAAAGCGTGTATTCTGAACCAACTAACGTGACTTCATCATTATTTTTAATCTGCTCACAGGCAGAAAGTGCGGTCAAAAACACTTGAGAATTTGACCGCACTTCTGAATTAAACCAATTGGCTAGCGCAATGTGTTCCATCGAACATTTGGCATGCACATTGCCTAGATAATGGGTAAATTGAAAATCCATGTTAGATGCTGAATGACGAACCGCAGCCACAGGTGCTGGTTGCATTTGGATTGTTCACCACAAAACGAGAACCTTCCAATCCTTCAGTATAATCAACGGTGCCACCAATTAAGTATTGTAAGCTCATTGGATCAATGACTAATTGCACACCGGATTTTTCAATCGTCAGGTCGCCTTCATTGACTTTATCATCAAAGGTAAAACCATATTGGAAACCGCTGCAGCCACCACCGGTGATGTACACGCGTAATTTTAATTCGTTGTTTTCTTCTTCGCTAATTAAACTTTTTACTTTATTGGCTGCCGCATCAGTAAAAGTTAGCGGTACGGCCATATCTAAATCTGACATATCTCTATCCCCACTTTCCTAAAAATAATCCTTGTATTATCTAATAACCTGTTAATTCATTCAAGATTTTTCACGGAATTAGTGCTATTATATGCAAATAAATCAGAATTAAATAAGGAGAAATAATGGACATTCCATTAAGAACTGAGGAAGAAATTATTAAGTTACGTGAAGCGTGTAAATTAGCGTCCGATGTTTTGGTTATGATCGAACCTTATGTAAAAGAAGGGGTTACCACAGGTGAATTGGATCGTATTTGTCACGATTATATGGTGAATGTACAAAAAGTAATTCCTGCTTGCTTAAATTATCATGGTTTCCCGAAAGCAACCTGTATTTCTATAAATGAAGTGGTTTGCCATGGTATCCCAAGCGACGATAAAAAATTAAAACAGGGTGATATTGTCAATATTGATGTGACTGTGATTAAAGACGGTTATTTCGGAGACAACTCTAAGATGTATGTCGTGGGTGAAACCAATATTCGTAGCCAAAAATTGGTTGAAGCGGCACAAGAAGCGCTTTATGTGGGATTACGTACGGTTAAGCCAGGTATTCGTTTAAATGAAATTGGTAAAGCGGTACAAAAATATACCGAAAGCCAAGGTTTTAGCGTGGTACGTGAGTATTGCGGCCACGGCGTGGGAACTGAATTCCACTGTGAACCACAAGTATTACACTATTATGCTGATGATGGCGGTGTGATTTTAAAACCGGGTATGGTATTCACCATTGAGCCAATGATTAATGCGGGTAAAAAAGAAGTGCGTATTATGGGCGATGGTTGGACAGTAAAAACCAAAGACCGTAGCCATTCAGCGCAATATGAGCACCAAATTGTCGTGACCGAAAACGGTTGTGAAGTGATGACAATCCGTGATGAAGAAATTGCGGAAGGTCGAATTCAACGTATGATGGTCAATATTTAAAGCATTAAAAAGAAAATTTGATTTATGATGAGATTTAGAACTTTCCTTCTGATCAGTTTAGTTATCGTATTTTTTGCGTGCCTTCCCCTTATTATTTTTGAGGTGATAGGAGAAGGAGAGCCTGCAATAGGTTTAGTGTGGATTGGCTTCTTCGTTACACTACCAATTGGTGCAGTTGTACTAGGTGTCTTTTGGATCTGTTCAGTGTTTCATTGGATCTTTGACAAAGATTAATTCCCATCATGGTTATTGAAAGCTCATTTTTATGAGCTTTTTATTTAATTAAGAGAACACTATGCTTTTTCCTTATCATTTCGATTCTCCACTCACGCCAAGTGCGGTCAAAATCCAGCGTGAAAATTTGAAGGAATTGGAACGTCAGCACTTTGCTGATTATTCCATTTTTGAGCTGATTGCTAACCGTACACAATTTTGTGATGATTTGTTAAAACAGCTTTGGCAGCAATTTGAATTAGATAAAGCTAATCTTACCTTAATTGCAGTAGGTGGGTACGGAAGACAAGAAATCTTTCCTTTATCTGACCTAGATGTTCTTATTCTTTCAAAAGAAGAAAAAGGCATTGAAGCGGAAGAAAAAATTGCTCAGTTTGTGCAGTTCTTGTGGGATTGTGGATTCGACGTAGGGCATAGTGTTCGTTCTTTGGAAGAATGTGAAAAGGAAGGTAAACAAGACATTACTATTGCTACCAATTTGCTTGAGTCTCGTTATTTATCGGGAGATGTATCCCTTTTCAATGCTTTAGAGGAAATACTGAAAAAGCCAGATTTTTGGGCGGTAAAATCATTCTTTGATGCCAAAGTACAAGAACAAATTGAACGTTATCAGCGTTATCACAACACCAGTTACAATTTAGAACCCGATTTAAAATACAGCCCAGGTGGTTTGCGGGATCTTCACCTTTTATATTGGATCGCCTTACGCCACACAGGAGAAATGACCCTTAATGGCATTTTGGAAAGCGGTTTTATTTACCCATCAGAACACCAACAATTATTAGAAAGCCAAGAATTTTTATTCAAAGTGCGGTTCGCTTTACACTTGATTTTAAAACGTTATGACAACCGACTGCTTTTTGATCGTCAAATCAAAGTGAGCGAGATGCTTGGTTTTGAAGGCGAGGGAAATCATGGTGTCGAAAAAATGATGAAACGTTTTTTCCAAGCTTTACGCACGATTTCTCGTTTGACTGATATCCTGATTAAGCATTATAAAGAGCATTTTTTATCAACAGATGGCGAGTTCTCTATTCATCCTTTGGATGAAAATTTTGAATTAGTGAATCAAAGTTTGTGTTTACGTAAGGAAGACGTGTTTTTACGTTCACCGGATCGTATTTTGGATCTTTTTTTCTATCTTACGCAGCATGAACAAGCCGAAATTCATTCCTCAACATTACGCCAACTTCAGATTGCGTTGGAAAGTTTGACGCAGAAATTGTGTGATATTCCTGAAGCAAGAGAAAAATTTATTCGGTTATTTAATCAACCGAAAGCGATTCAGCGAGCATTCCTTCCAATGCACCAATATGGTGTGTTAACGGCTTATTTGCCACAATGGCAGGGGATTGAAGGCTTGATGCAATTTGATCTCTTCCATATTTACACCGTGGATGAGCATACCTTGCGAGTGATGTTGAAATTGGAAAGTTTCTTAGCCGAAAATGAGGCAGAATCTCATCCCATTTGCCATCAAATATTTAATCAAATTTCTGACCGAACTTTGCTTTATGTTGCCGCACTTTTCCATGATATAGCGAAAGGGCGAGGGGGGGATCATGCGGAGTTAGGGGCTGAAGACATCGCTGACTTTGCTCGTTTGCATGGTTTTGATCGTCGAGAAATTGAAACAATGATCTGGTTGGTGAAAGAACATCTGCTCATGTCAATTACCGCACAGCGTCGAGATATTCATGATCCCGAAGTCGTGATGAACTTTGCAGAAAATGTGCAAAATCGAGTTCGTTTAGATTATCTCACTTGTCTGACCATTGCGGATATTTGTGCGACAAATGGTACATTATGGAATAGCTGGAAGCGTTCTCTTTTTGCCTCTTTATACGATTATACGGCGCAACAATTCCGACAAGGGATGGATTTGCTATTAGATAATGAAGAAAAGATCCTTGAAAATCGTCAGTTGGCTTTGGCAATTTTATCCAAAGAACAACCAGAATTATCGGAAGAGAAAATTTCAGCGTTGTGGCAGCGTTGCCCATCTGATTATTTCTTACGAAATAGCCCAAAACAAATTGCGTGGCATACAGAGTTATTAGCTGAATTTGATGGTGAAGTACTCGTTAAAATTAGTAACCGTTTTTCTAACGGCGGGACAGAGATCTTCGTTTATTGTCCCGATCAAGCTAACTTATTTAATAAAGTGGTTTCAACCATTGGTGCGAAAAAATTCAGTATTCATGATGCGCAAATTTTGACATCCGATGATGGCTACGTATTCGACAGCTTTATCATCACAGAATTAAATGGTGAATTGGTTCGTTCAGAACGTCGCCGAGAATTAGAGACGGTATTAACCTCTGTTTTATTAGGTGAAAAATTGCCATCTATGTCTTTTGCAAATAATCGACAGTTGCAACATTTCACCGTAAAAACAGATGTACGTTTTTTGAAAGAAACTAAAAAAGAGCATACCGAATTAGAAGTGGTGGCTTTAGATAAACCCGGTTTATTGGCTCAAATCAGTCAAATTTTTAGCGAGTTAAAACTCAATATTTGTAATGCAAAAATCACGACTGTAGGGGAAAAAGCCGAAGACTTCTTCATTCTGACAAATGAAAAAGGCACAGCATTAACCGAAGAGGAAAGGGGATTGTTAGAAAACGTGCTCTATGAACGTTTATAATATGAAATAAAAAAGTGCGGTTAAATTTAACCGCACTTTTTATATTTAAGCCACTGCGGCAAATGCAATATCAGCGGCAGCAAGCGTTTTTTCAATGTCTTCATTTGTATGTGCTAAAGACATAAAACCTGCTTCAAAAGCAGAAGGCGCAAGGTAAACACCTTGATCGAGCATTTTATGGAAGAATATTTTGAATTTTTCGGTATCACATTTCATGACTTCTGCATAAGAGGTAACTTGTTTTTGGTCAGTGAAGAAAATACCAAACATGCCGCCTACATGATTAATCACAAATGGCACATTGTGTTTTTGAGCTAATGCTTTTAAGCCGTCACAAAGTTTAGTGGTTAATTCTGCAAGGTGTTGCTCGTTACCTGCTTTTTTCAATTCGGTTAAACAGGCTAAACCTGCCGCCATGGCAATCGGGTTACCAGAAAGAGTACCTGCTTGATAAACAGGGCCAGTTGGTGCGAGGTGTTGCATAATCACTTTTTTACCGCCAACAGCACCCACTGGCATACCGCCGCCAATGACTTTCCCTAATGTAGTGAGATCAGGTGTTACACCATAGTAAGCTTGTGCGCCCGCAAGTGAAACACGGAAACCAGTCATGACTTCATCAATAATGAAAAGAGCACCATATTGGTCACAGATTTCGCGAATGCCTTGTAAGAAACCTTCTTTTGGCGGAATACAGTTCATATTGCCTGCGACAGGTTCAATAATCACACAAGCGATGTCGTTAGGAAATTCTTCAAATAATTTTTTAACAGAATCAAGATTGTTATATTCTGCAGTTAAAGTGTGTTTTGCAAAATCTTCAGGCACACCAGGCGAGCTTGGTTGACCAAGTGTTAACGCACCCGATCCTGCTTTTACTAGAAGTGAATCAGAATGGCCGTGGTAACAACCTTCAAATTTTAAGATTTTGCTTCTATTTGTATAACCTCGCGCAAGACGAATGGCTGTCATGGTCGCTTCAGTACCTGAACTCACCATACGAACCATTTCAATAGATGGCACAATTTCACAGACTAATTCTGCTAAATCAATTTCAGATGGTGTTGGTGCACCAAAGCTTAAACCATTTTCTGCTGCTTTTAATACAGCATCCAAAATAGCAGGGTGGTTATGGCCTAAAATCATTGGCCCCCAAGAACCCACATAATCGATATATTGTTTGCCTTCGGTATCGTAAATGTAAGCGCCTTTGGCTTTTTGAATAAATACGGGTGTGCCACCTACGCCTTTAAAAGCACGAACAGGGGAGTTTACACCACCAGGAATAACTTCTTGTGCACGAGAGAAAAGTGCGGTTGATTTTGTCATGATTTTTAATCCTTATATTAAAAGTGGGCATATTGTACTAAAAAACTGAATTTGAGAAAAATCTTTGTGTGCTGATTTTTCTTTATGTTATCCTTTGCAAAAAATTTTTAGGATACAAACTATGCTAAGTCTTATTGTAACTTTCTTAGGGGCATTTTTAACCTTGCTTGTGATGCGACCAATTGCGAATAAAATTGGCTTGGTTGATAAACCAAATTATCGTAAGCGTCACCAAGGTGCGATTCCACTTATTGGCGGTGTTTCTCTTTTTATGGGAAACCTTTGCTATTATTTAATGGAGTGGGATCAACTTCGTTTACCTTATCTTTATATATTCAGTATCTTTGTTCTACTCGCAATCGGTATCTTAGATGACCGCTTTGATATTAGCCCTTTCTTGCGTGCAGGAATTCAAGCGGTGCTTGCGATTTTAATGATCGACTTAGGTAATGTTTATTTAGATCATTTAGGCCAAATTCTCGGGCCATTCCAATTAACACTTGGTTCTATCGGATTGATTATTACCGTATTTGCCACAAT
>ERZ1674045.223-NODE-223-length-17564-cov-3.553258_pt1 | contig 17564 bp, 20 predicted proteins | sample MGYA00581131_ERZ1674045 | MGnify/ENA primary metagenome ERZ1674045 (study PRJEB41354, sample SAMEA4873299) | human saliva metagenome | biome: human-associated habitat [ENVO:00009003]; feature: mouth environment [ENVO:08000002]; material: saliva material...
CTAAAGATAACTTTATCGAAGTAACGGCATACGATCAATGTCGTTATTTAAAATCGGAAGGTTATTACGTATTTAAGGGCGAAAAAACAGCTTCTGAATTAATTAAAGCACTAGCCGAAGACTTAGCTATTAAAGTCGGCGATATTAGTCCGACCGTATATAAGATTAAATACATTTACGACGGCAAAACATACCAAGATATCATCCTCGATATGTTAAAACAGACTAATATTTACTCTCCTAAAATACCGGTTATGAAGCCTTTAAAGAAGTCGACCGATAGTAACTTTACAGCGCCTAATGGCACTTATTACGAGCAGAACGACATTAAATATCTTACCGATCACGGATATAAGCAAGAGGACGCGCTAGCGGAACTAGCTAAATCCGATAAGTATAAGGCTAAAGAATCCGAAATGAAGGAACGTAAGCCTGTGTACTTAGCTTATGACGATAAAGGTTTACTCGTGGTTAAAGAACTTAACGATATGATAACCGATATCCTTATCGATTCTACTCAAGTCGGTGATTACGAATATACGTCTTCTATCGAGAATACCTTTACACAAGTCTTAGTAGTCCGTGAAGCTAAAGCTACCGAGAACGGTGAAGAAACTAAGAAATTCTGGCGTACTGGGGCAGCTTATGCTAAGAACGAAACTCAGAAATGGGGCGTACTTCAGAAGGTATTTAAACCCGACGATAAGAAGACTAACGCTATCGAATATGCTAAGAATTTACTCGATACGTTAGCTAGAAAAACTCATACACTACGCTTAAAAGACTGTTTAGGGCATACCGAAATACGACCTGGTTCCGGTATCTGGTTAAACTTTAATATCGGTGATCAGATCATTAATGAATTAGTATACGTGCAAGCCGTTACTCATAAATTTAATAATAATAAACATTTAATGGACATGGATATTATTTACTTCGATAAACAACAACCCGAGATTACGGTCGAAGATAGAGGCGACGAAGAGATTCGTAAGCGTATCCAAGCTATGAATAAGAAGTCCGGCGGTACTTCTAAAGGTACGGGTAAAGCTGGTAACGCTACTAATGCTGGTGTACAAGCTTGCTTCGATTCTATCATTGGTACGACTTCTGCATATGGCGATGTAGGCTGTGTCGATAGAGCAACAGCTGGTGGTTCCTACTATAATAGCGATTTAGCCGATGCTTATAATGCCGGTATTAAAGACGTACCTGGACTTAAGACATTTATGAATGGTCGTGGTTATGCGATCGAATCTTATACCGGTGCTGCTAACCCTGGCGATATCCTTATCTATGACGGCGATGAACATGTCGTTATAGCCGATGGTGCTGGTGGCTGTGTCGGTAACAGTACTAAAGCTGGTTCAGTTATTCATTACTCCGATGTTAACTATGCTTACCATAACGGTGTAGCTCCTACTCATATTATTAGAACAGGTGTTAAATAATGGATAATGATTTTAATAAGATATTAAGCGTCATTAAGTCGGCGGCCGTTACAGCTGTCGAGAATACGAAACCGGCTACGATGTTAATCGGTGTAGTCGTTTCAGAAGCTCCACTCGAAATAGCACTCGATTCTACCTTAATTATTCCGGAAGACCATATCATGTTAACTAAAAATACGTGTGAGTGGACGATGGAAATGAGTGTCGACCATATCACCGAGAATAGAAGTGGTGGCGGTGGTTACGCAGAATTTGCTAGCCATAATCATGAGTACAAAGGTCGCAAGAAGTATCTAGTACATAACGGTCTTAAGGTCGGCGATAAGGTATGGTTATTCCAAGAAACTGGTGGTCAGCGCTATATAGCGATTGATCGTGTATATAATCCGAATACGGGGTGTACGACTAAATAATGGCACTAACTCCTATGTCTAGTTATAACCAACTTGATAGCAGTTTGGTTACTAAGAAACAGACTTCTAATACCTTCAGAGTACGTTACGAAGACGATTATAAAATCATCGGTATGTGTGACGACTATGAAGCAATGAAACAAGCTATCTTTAAAATTATTAATACGGAACGCTACAAATATTTAATATATGACTGGGATTATGGCATCGAATTAAACGATTTAATCGGTGAAGCTATCCCTTATGTATATGCCGAGATTCAAAGACGTATCACGGAAGCATTATTAGCTGACGATCGAATCGATAAAGTATACGACTTTAATTTCTCGAATAATGGTGGCGACGTATTATGTGTATTCTCGTGCGACACTATTTACGGCACGATTAACGATATATATAAAGAGGTAACAGACTATGTACGAAAATAAAACTTATGAAAATATATTAGCTGATGCCTTATTTAGAACTGAAACTAAATACGATAAACGACAAGGATCCATGATATACGACTCACTGGCTCCTTTTTCTTTTGAGTTAGCTGAAGCATATATTATGGCACAAGTTATCTTAAGACAAACATATGCTAAAACAGCTGACCGAGCTTTCTTAGAATTAAGAGCCCTCGAATTTAATATTATACCTCGTGAAGCTACAGCAGCCGAAGTGAAAGGCGTCTTTGATCGAGCTGTCGACATCGGTACTCGGTTTAACTTCGAAGATCTTAACTTTAGAGTAACCGATGTAATCGATTTATCTAAAAACGAATTTAAATTAGTATGCGAAACTCCTGGTGCTAAAGGTAACTATTGCATAGGACGTATCACTCCTATTAATACGATCCCTGGGTTACAGAATGCCGAGATTAAAGAAGTATTAGTACCCGGCCAAGATGAAGAAGAAACGGAAGCTTTTCGTGAAAGATATATCCGAGCATTAAAATCTAAAGCTTATGGCGGTAATGGTGCTGACTACAAAGAAAAGGTACTTAGCGTTAACGGTACTGGTGGTTCTAAGATATATCGATGCTGGAATGGTGGCGGTACGGTTAAGGTCGTTATTATTAATAACGAATTTAATAAGCCCTCCCAGGAACTGGTTAAAGAAGTACAGAACGTCTTCGATCCGACTCCTAATCAAGGTAAGGGCTACGGTTTAGCTCCGATCGGTCATACCGTAACAGTCGAAGCGGCGGAAGAAGTCGTTATTAACTACGAGATCCCGGTCGTTATGGCAGCCGGTCATGAACCTTCCGAGATTCAGACAGAACTTACTAAGAAAATCGAAGAACGTTTGAAAGTACGTCGTAAAGAATGGACGACCCAAGACGAGACTCAATTCCTTACAGTACGTACTTCTATCGTTACTTCATTAGCTGTCGATTTAGATAAAGTAATCGATGTCGGCGATATTAAAATTAACGGTCAAAAAGTTAAGCGCCTCGATTTACGCCCTAATCAAATTCCGAAACTCGGTACTATTACATTAATCAAAGGTTAATTATTATGACTATATTTGATAATTATACTCGTATCATTGATTTATCCGAATTTGCTGTACCAGTATCTGGCGAAACTGCTGAAATGCAAGAAATATATAGAGTCGAAAGCATCGAAATGCAAGCCTTATGGAATACGATGGTCGAAATATTCAGAGAACAGTTTATTATGACGGCAGAATCTCATGGCTTAACACAATGGGAAACCATATTGGATATTATCCCGGAGGTGGACGATACGATCGACGACCGACGCTTTAATATCTTATTAGCCCTTGCCGGGCAACGTCCTTATACCGAGATTAAACTACGAGAACTTCTTAACGGTATTTGCGGTGAAGGTAACTATCGTATCGTCGAAGATTATAAAAATTATAATGTTCACTTCAAAGTATCATTGGGCGTTAAAAAACAACGTGATGCCGTATCTAAGCTGTTACGAGATTTAATCCCGATGAATCTTATCTATGACGTCGACTTATTGTATAACCGACATATTGATTTGGCACGGTATACACATAAAGAACTCGCTCAATTTACTCATTTTGTACTCAACCAGGAGGTTTTACCTAAATAATGGCTACCTATACAAAGAATATAAATTTACTTAAACCAGCTGAACAAGAAAAATACGATGTGAACCTTCGAAATGACAACTGGGATAAAATCGATAAAGCTATCGGTGATGGTAGTGATGCATTAAAAGCACATAAAAATGCTAACCCTATCGACCATCCAGATGGTAGTGTTACAACTCCTAAATTAAGAGATAAAAATGTTACGACTGAGAAATTAGCCGATAAATCTGTTACAGCTGCTAAATTAGCCGACGATATTAATATGAAGTTAGACAATAGCTATGTTAAGAAGGCCGGCGACACTATGACTGGTGATCTTAATATCGCTACACCGGCTACAATTAAATTCCAACGTAAAGCTGGTAACGGTTTCCATACCATTTCAGACGGTGGTACTGACGGCGGTGTAACTAACCTAGACCTCGGCAATATTCAATATACACAAGAAGCTAATCTATGCTGTTACAATCGTCCTGGCTGGTATGGTAAAAATAAACAGCGTACATTCCAACCATTCTTAACGATCCCAGATATTAGCGTTACATACGGCAACGTTCGAGACGGTGGAACACTTCCTATCCCAGACGGCTTTAACGAAAATGAATGTACATGGTTATTATCTATGGACCAATCTAACGTAGATAGATGGTACATCGACTTCCGAGAAAGTAACTCCTCTAACATGATTAACTTCGAATGCTGGCGTGAAGGACGTAAAGTCCATGTCGGTACTCGTTTGAAAGGTCAAGACGGTATCAGTAAAACTTACAATGATTCTACTAAGAATAACGGTGCAGAAGTATTTCTACCTGGTACTGCTAACTATATCTGTATAGCTGTTAAACGAGGTTAGATAATGGAACAAGTTAAACGAAAAGACGAAACATTATATATTGGCTCCGACTGGTCTCGTGTATACGAAATTAAAGGTATGGATCTTAAAGATGCTACTGCCATATGTAAATTTCGTGATACTAACGATACTTTACTAATCGAAGCCGAGTGCACGACACAAGACAATCGCATTTATCTAACCGTTAAATCTGCCCTTAGTCTTAAGATACCGAGAGGCGTTAAGCAAGGTAAATACGATATCTTCCTTATTGGCAATACATATACCTATAAGATCATGATGGGTTCTATTACATTTATTCCAGACGTTAGTATGCATTAGGAGCTTTATATATGGATAAACTAGAAGTTATTACGATCGAACCGAGCACACCGAAGGTGTTGGATGTTACGATTCCGTCCTCTAACGTAATCGGTACTGGATACATAGCTGGCCCGCAAGGTCCAGAAGGTCCAGCCGGTCCGGAAGGTCCTCGTGGTCCAGAAGGTCCACAGGGTCCGAAGGGCGATAAAGGCGATCCATTTACATTTAACGATTTTACTCAAGAACAGTTAGAGTCTCTTAAGGTAACGACTAACGGTACATCTGTACCCGGCCCACAAGGTGATCCCGGTCCTCAAGGAGATCCTGGTCCTATGGGTCCACAAGGTATATCGGGTCCAAAAGGAGATACTGGTGAGCGTGGTCCAGTTGGCCCGCAAGGTCCTCAAGGTAACGATGGTTTACCTGGTCCTAAAGGTGCTGACGGTATTCAAGGTCCTCCTGGCCCTAAGGGCGATACTGGTTTAACTGGTCCACAAGGTATTCCTGGACCAAAAGGAGATTCTGGTCCTATGGGTCCTGTCGGTCCTCAAGGTCCTAAAGGCAATGATGGACAACCTGGTCCGATGGGTCCTCAAGGCCAAGCTGGTGCTAAGGGTGACCCAGGTCCTCGTGGCGAAGCCGGGCCTAAAGGCGATAAAGGCGATCCTTTTAAATATAGCGATTTTACTCCAGAGCAACTTGCAGCTTTAAAAGGTCCTAAAGGTGATCCCGGTCCTCAAGGTCCTCCAGGCCCAGCTGGTTCTGGTGGTGGTACTGGCGGTAACGCCGACTTATCGGCTTACGCTACCAAAAAAGATGCCGATAATCTTTATTTAAAGAAAGTAGACTTAAGAAATTATTTAACTATGATCGGTGATCCTAAATACGCGCTTAAAACAGAGTTAAATAATTATTTATCTAGAAACGATGCCAATAACCACTATGCGCAAAAGGGCTGGGCGTCTCAAACGTTTGCTTATAAGGGTGATTTAGGTAGCTTTATTAGGAAGTCCGAAATAGCTCAGTATGCGTTAACACCTGGCGATGCTTCCACTCGATACGTTAACAATATTCAAGCTCAGTCTTTCGCTAAGAATACAGATTTAGCTAATTACGTTCCTAAAGCCCAATACGATAAAGATATTGAAGCTCTTAAGAAACGTATAGCTGATTTAGAACACTTATAGGAGTTAAATAATGAATAATATTAGATTCGGCGGCATCCCTTATCTACATCTCGATGTGTATCAAGGACACGACCATGTCTTTAATATTCAAGTCGAAGATGATAGTACTAAGGAGATTATCCGCTATCAAGAAGGAACGTTGACTTGTAAGGTACGCCGTAATAATCCTCAAGGCGGCGTCGTACTTACGCTAACTCCTAAATTTAATAACGATACTAACTGTGTCGACTTATTATTTAACAGTGAAGATACCACTGGCGTTATATTCTCCTACGATAACATCATGGAGGAAACATTTTACTACGATATTCGTCTCGATCATGACGAGAAGGATGAAGTCGTATGTTATGGTGATATCACTATGAAAGCTGGGTGCAGTCAATGATTAAATTAAATCGAGGCCACGATAAAAACATTGTTTTATCTAAAGAGGCCCTTAAAGAAATCCGAGGCTTATCTGCATACGAAATCGCTAAACAAGAGGGTTTCACTGGTACCGTCGATGAATGGTTAGCATCTCTTAAAGGTGCTAAAGGCGATAAGGGAGATACCTTTACCTTATCAGATCTGACTCCAGAAGAATTAGCTACGATTAAAGGTCCTCGTGGTGAGACAGGTTATACTGGTCCTCAAGGCCCTCGTGGCGAAGCCGGGCCGAAGGGCGATCGTGGTGAACCGGGACCGAAGGGCGATATCGGCTTAACTGGTCCTAAAGGCGAACAAGGTATTCAAGGCGTACAAGGTCCTCGTGGCGAACAAGGTCCTCGTGGTATTCAAGGTAAAGACGGTAAATCTTTTACGTTAAGTCATACGTACTCTACGGTCGAAAAAATGAATGCCGACGCCGACAATATTAATGAAGATGAATTTGTAGCCATTACCGACGGTCATATCTTTATGAAGGATAACGGTGTACTCGTTGAAGTATTAAATATCCGTGGTCCACAAGGTATTCAAGGTGAACAAGGTATTCGTGGTGAAGTCGGCCCGAAAGGTGAAGCTGGTCCTCGCGGCGAACAAGGCCCGAAGGGCGATCCACTTAAATTTACCGACCTCACGGAAGATCAGCTGGCGCAACTTAAAGGTCCGAAAGGCGATATCGGCCCAGAAGGTCCACAGGGTCCTCGAGGCTTACAAGGCCCAGAAGGTCCTCGTGGTATACAAGGTGAACGTGGTCCAATCGGTCCTCAAGGTATCCCTGGTCTAACGGGTCCAGAAGGCCAAAAGGGCGATAAGGGCGAAACCGGTCCTATCGGTAGAGCTTTTACATATGCCGACTTTACTCCAGAACAGCTTAAAGGTTTAACCGGCCCTAAAGGTGATCGTGGTGAAAAGGGCGACCGTGGCGAAGGTTTCGATATCTATAAAACGTTTTCCTCCGTAAGGGATATGAATCTCGAGGCCGATCTTATTCCGTTAAATAAATTAGTTATGATTAGTAGCTCCGTTAACGACGAAGATAATGCTAAAGTTTATATAAAAGAAGCTACCGGCCTCAAATTCTTTATCGATTTAAGTGGTGCTCAAGGTATCCAAGGTCCTGTCGGCCCGAAAGGTGATAAAGGTGATCCTTTCAAATATACAGATTTCACAGCTGCTCAACTACAAGGTCTCAAAGGCCCTAAAGGCGATACTGGCTTACGTGGCCCACAGGGCCCACAGGGTGAACAAGGCTTAACGGGTCCGACTGGTCCACAAGGCCCGATCGGTCGAGCATTTACTTATAGCGATTTTACGCAAACGCAACTCGAAGCACTAAGAGGTCCACAAGGTATTCAAGGTGCTCAAGGTATTCAAGGTCAGAAGGGCGAGAAGGGTGAACGTGGCGATCAAGGTCTATCTCCGGAACTAACGTTCTCTCTCGAAGAAAATGGCGATTTATTTGTCGACATTAACTACGGAGCTTCACCAGTTACTCCGAACACTACATCTGCCACTAAGACATACGATGTCGTATGGAGCATAGCTCAACCTGGTGCTCCTGGTCCTATTCGTGGTTATCTCGAATATAGTGCATTAAGTGGATTCGGTAAGCTTCACCTCGATATGAAAGTAACCGGAAATGGTTCGGGCAATGGTGGCGTGTTATGTACGCTTCCTAACGATGCTCCTGTACCGACTCGTTTATTAGAGACATCTGTCGATGCTAGTAATAATAGTGTCTACGTAGAACCTAATAGCCGTGTTGTTAAAGGCTGGGGTGTTGCCGGTAACAATAAACGTTACATTTTGGATATCGTAGGCTTCTGGAAGGAGATTTAAATAATGGCAAGAATTAGATTAGGCAATTTAAAAGGTCCTAAAGGCGACAAAGGTGATCCAGGTCCTCGTGGTCCTCAAGGTATTCAAGGACCTCCAGGTACCGCTGAAAATATTGATTTAACTCCTTTCGTTAAAAAAACCGAGAATACGACTCTTACCGGTCAGTATACTTTTACTAACAATACTCCGATTAAGCTTAATGGCTACAATATCGTATCCGAGAATAACCGCGTATTATTTAAAAATGCAGATAATAATAATGTGTTTGCCTTCGACGTGGATACTATCACTCACAACGATAAATCCTTGTTAACACAAGATAAAGCTAATACGTTATATGCTCCCGTAGGCGATTATGCATTAAGAACAGCACTTAATTCGTATGCTACTAAGGACGAGTTAACTAGTTATGCAAGTAAGCAATTCGTTAACTATGGATTAAAAAGTTATTTAACTAAAACCGATGCCGATACTACATATACTAAGAAAACTGATCTTAATGGTTACGCTACGACCGCTAACTTAAATAACTATTTGACGACTTCTAATGCTAACAGTACTTATTTAAGCAAAACCGATGCATCTAATACATATGCTACTAAAACTAACCTTAATAGCTATGTAACTACTAGCCAATATAATAACGATATGAATTCACTCTTAACAGCATTAAGAAATGTTAATAATTAAGGAGAATACTATATGGCAATAAATGATTTAATCAACGAAGTAAATAGTATTCAAACTAAAAAACAAGCTATTAAAGAAGCTATCACATCTAAAGGTGTAACCTCGGAAGGTAAATTAAGTAAATTTGCCGACGAGATTAAGCAGATTACGACTAGTGAACCCGACTGGTACATCGTTAATAAATTTAGATACGATAATGGTAACGAAGCTCTATACGTTAGGACTAGTGATAAAGATGCCGCTAGAGCTGAAAAGTATCAGATGGTCGAAATCGGTGGCGGTGTTACGAAAAGCAATAGTATTAGCAATAGTTTTAATTATAGGTATAACGATGATTTAGGTATCACTAACGGTAGCTACTTCCCTCGAGAAACAGCTTATCGTAGTTTTACGACAAAAGAAGACTCTAGTGTCGTATTCGACGGTCATAACGATAATCTTAAATTAAGCCTTCAAGGCGGCAAGGATATTGTATTTAACGACGTTAATACTTATAACTGGCTAAAGGGCTACAGAAATCAACCACTAGCCGATTATAATACTCTTTATCTAAAATCTGACGGTATAGATAGTGAAGGTGTAGCTAAGACTTTAAAGGACTTTTTAGCGTCGTCCAATGAAACAAGAATGTCGACACTAGGAGAATATGGTCAAAATCCGTTATTATTAATAGATTCATCTATTATGATCCAAGCGATGAATTTTATAGCAATGCCTAAAACAGGTTTTATTTATTATCCTGATAAGACAGTCGATGCTGTTTCTTTAATTCCAGTATCTTATACAAATAATAGTAATTATTTTACATTTTATAAAGACAAAGAAAAATTGTATGGCAACTTGTCTCCAGGTAACTATATTCACTTATATATAAAAAATTCTTTCTTATTCATCGTATTTGTTAGCATAAACTTTGTTGTCGATAGCAATGGTCAGAAACATAAAAATATCGAAGTATATGTCTACAACGTCGCTAAAGCAGATGCCGGTAGAATATTCTTTCAAAAACTCATAGATAATCCATTTGAATTATATCTAACCTTCTCTAACCAAGCACAACAACAATTACAACAAGCTTCTAATATTAAAATCTTTAGAAAACAAGTATTAGCAGCTAACGGTACTCCAGAGCCTAAACCTATGTATTTAAACGGTTTAGATATGTTAGGCCGATTCACTGGTGTTCGTGGAAAATATGCTAATAATAGATATATAGATAATCTATTCTCCAGAAGAAGTGGCTATAGTGAAGTAGAACATATGAGTATTGATTATAGAGTTAGCCCATTCAGAAGCATGTATTTAACTAAACAATTAGGTGATGCTATTAAAGCTAATTCACCTATTAAGGCCTTCATTAGATTAAATGATAATACTAATAATATGGCCTTCGTTGAACTTGAAGAGATGCCAAATGATGGCAAATTTACATTCGACAATGACAATATGTACGGTTTAACTATTTTCCAAAAAGGCATCAATAACGATAATCGCGTTATTGCGGTATTTATTGATGAATCTGATAGTAATAAATGTAGAATTTATAGACTTAAAAAGGCAGGTACCAGTCAATACATCACAAATGACTTGTTTAGCACCACAGAAATAGATAATCAACTCTTTATAACAGCTAATCAACCTACGATTGAATATTTAAATAAAACTCCATTAAGTAAAGTATGGACAGAAATTCAAGATGTATTAGCTCATAAAGACGATTTTGAAGCCTATAGTGAACAATAAGGAGACTTTATGACAAACGCAGAAATTATTATGTCGATTATCGGCATCGTAACGTTAATCGGTGGTTTTATTAAAGCGATTCATGCTGTCGAAGATAATCAAGCCGATCGTAAAGCCTTCGAAAAAAAGACGTTAGCGATCCTTGAAAACATCAATGAACAGTATAAAGAATTGCAAAAACAGATCGAGGCTTCGAGAGAAGATCGTCGAGCACTCGATCGTCGTATCTCGATAGTAGAGGAATCTACTAAATTAAGTCATACACGTATCGATAGTTTATCCGATAAACTCGAAGCCCTTCGAGACAGAATTAAATAGTTTAAATAAAGGAGCTCTTAACGGGGCTCCTTTTATAATACGAGGTTTACATGATAAACAACGATAAACTTCAAGCTATCGTCCAAATTCTGGCTGTCGGCGGTCTCGTTATAGCACTCATTATGTCGATATTGTACGACAGAACAGAATTATCGACGAATATAGCTTCCGGTTTAGTCGGCTTCATTGGTGGAGCCGCTGTTATACGTAAAGGAGAAGACAAATGGCATTAGGCGATTTAAGTGCATCTTACGAATCTAACGGTAACCCTGGATGTGTTAGTACAGGAGCTGGTGATTTAGGCGGTATTAGTTACGGAGCATACCAGCTAGCTAGTAACGCGGGTAGTGTCGACGCATTTATCGAATGGGGCATTTCATACGGTGGCTATTATCGTGATTATGCGAATAGCTTAAATCAATACGACGTGAATAGCGATGCTTTCATCGATCAGTGGAAGTCACTTGCAGAAGTCGATTCAGTAGGCTTTCTACAAATGCAGCACGATTACATTAAATCTGAGTACTACGATAAGGCATGTCGATATTTGGCTAACGAAGGTTTTCATGCCGATAACCATTCTAACGCTTTAAAAGATGTTATCTGGTCTAGAGCTGTACAATATGGACCTGGTAATGTGGTCGATTTATTTAACGAGGGGTTAGCTTACGTACCTGGTTATACTTCAGAATGGAACTTATCCTGGGTCGATGCTTTACGTTTCGATTATGACTTAATCGTCGGTATCTACGAGTCTAATAAAAGTGACGAATGGATTAGTCCTCGATTAGGTTACGATGTAAGACAAGGTGTTTATGATCGTATGGATAACGAAAAACAAGAAGCTTTAGCTATGTTTATGAAGGAGATTTAAATAATGAATGATTTAAGTAAAAAGATTGTTAACGATGCGGTCGAATTGGCTAAAGTAAATGCTGTAAACGTATTAAAAGGCCTTAAATTCGACGATATTAAATCTCTCGTCGAAGCAGAAATGGCTAGTATTATTAAGCCTTTAGAAGACGAAATTAAGACGACTACTTCTTACTGGGTTAAGATCCGTAACCGCATCTATATCACAGTACTAAACAATAGTATTAACAGCGTTGTTAATTCTATTCAGAAGAAAATTAGAGAACTATAATTAAATTAGGCCCCGCTATAAGGCGGGGCTTTTCTTTTTGTCTTCATTATGCTATCATGAAGTTAATATGAAATTGTGTTGTAGTTTAAAAAGGAGTTTGTTTTATGACTTTTATGGGTGAACTTATTGGAGCTATTATTGTTTATTTAGTGCTACGGCTTATTTTTAAGATACTTAAAGGTATTTACTCATCTTTATTTGACAGCAACAATGATCAAGAACCTGTGATTGAAAACACTTCTAACCCTATCGAGGATAGCGAACCTGTAGTCGAAAATAAAGAACCTGTAGTCGAAGAGACTTCCAGTCATGATGTACGTGATGATAAGCCATCAGATCTAAAGTACAATAATGAAGTATATATATCTTTTAGAAACATAGTTTATAAAGCTTATGAGAGTTTTAAAGAATCTGGATATAATATAACGTGGGAGTCAAATAGAGATCGTTTCATTATGCGTGAAGATGGTGACGATCCATCAGATAGTGGCCCAATATTATATATTGTTGAAGTTTGCCATGACGATCGAAACCTCGTTGAATTAAATGATTCATTTTATATACTCGTGACATACGGTGCTTTTTTTGATAGACTCTATTATGATAACTATAAAGAGAAGGCCGAGTATTTAAATAATTATTTACATAAAGAGCTAAAAAAGACTGCAATTTTTTATACTGTAGAAAACATTGAATATTCTAAGGTTGCAATATATTATTGCAATATTGAGGTAGGCAATATTAAGGCTTTGTGTGAACATGCGAAAAAAATGGGTGAAGCAGAATTAATTAAAGAATTAATGAGCGATGCAGAACGAATCTATTATAATGGGGAAAACGAATATTTTAATAAAATATCAAGAGATGCAGTAAAAGATTTCTCCAATTAGTTTCCCCTTTGCTTTCCCCTCGACGAGTACACATCCTATTAATATAGATATATACTATATTTATAAGGCGCAGTACCCTCATCTCCACCAATATTCAAGCTAAAGCTAGAAGAGGCGTGATTACTGTACAAATGCAGTAGTTACCTAATCTTCTAGCTTTTTTTAGTGTTCGCATATGTTCGCTTAAGTACGTATTTATTCGCCAAATTTTTCTCCTTTTTTTCTCCTTTTTTTCCCCTCAGAACACTTTTATAAAAATGCCTTAAAAGCAGTTAAATAAAGGATACTTAATAAAAAAGACCGGCAATAATGCCGGCCTAATTATGCCATAATATCGATCGAATCGAGTATCTGTTTTTCTTGTTCTTTCATCGCATCCGTAACATGAGTATAGATGGAAAGGGTAGTCTTAGGTTCGTTATGACCGACTCTAGCCATAATCGTTTTAAGCGGTGTTTGTTTCTCGGCCAATAGCGATATATGAGTATGACGGAATGTATGAGTCGTTACTACTTTATTAAATGGTACTGATTTAAGCAATTTATTTAAATAATGACTATCATAAGGTACGCCGCCGTCCGTAACGAAGATATACTTCTCTGGATTCATGTAATTCTGCATAATCTGCTTACGACTATGGTTAAGCTGTATGAATGTCGATAGGATATGCCGTGCACGTTTATTTAATTGGACTCTACGGGCTGAGTATTCATTCTTAGGTGGTAGACGTAGGCCCTTATCACTTAACGTCGCATTTACGTCAATATAATCATTTTTAGCGTTATAATCTTTAACGCGTAACGCTCGTAGCTCACCGATTCGTAATCCGGTTAATGCCTGGAATTCGAATAGTAGGGCTACTCGCTGGTTCTTCTTAGCTATAGCCGTTAAGAAAGTCTTTAATTCGTCCTTCGTAAGGAACTTCTCTCTGGCCTTAGTCATTTCTTCGGTAGTACGAGGAGGGCGCTTAAGGATAACGTCGTCTAAATAAGAGATATCCTTAATGTAGCCCATACGCTTACCGTACCTTAATGCTTGTTTTAATACGGAATAAACACGCTTAACGTAATTAAAGCTTTTCTCTAATAAAACTTTATTTAACACACGCTGGATGTAAATAGCCTTTAAGTTAGCGACTAGAATATCGCCTTCGATCCATTTTAATAAGGTATTAGCATGGTATTCGATATTCTGTTGTGTAGTCACTTTACGTAGGCCTTTATCGATAGCTACGAATTCATCGACAAGAGTCTTAACGGTAAGAGTTTTAACGTCGATACTATTTATTAAAATAGCTTCAATTTTGTCGGTTAAGAGACGTTGCATTTCCTTCTGTACGGCTTTAGTGTTCTTAGAGGAGTTAAGATAGACCTTTCTAGCTTTACCAGTTAAAGGATCCTTGTAGCTTTCTCCGTATTTATAGGAGATAGAACCGTCTTTTAAGATACGTTCTTCTATAAACATATTTAATTAATACTCCTTACTGCCTTTTAAATAACGAAAGCATATTTAAGAGGGCCGTTAACTGTTCCTCTGTCATATGGCTCAAAATAATATTAATATCGTTGATTAACTCATCACGTTCTCGGTTATCGATAACGAACGTACAAGCATCCTTAACGGTATTAAAATCCGTATTTAGAACATAAGCCAATGCTTCAATTACGTCGTCGGATACGGTTTTAACATATCCATTCTCGAGCATAGTGTAGGTAGTGCGCTTGTAGGACGCTTTCTTAAGATCGAGGGGCGTGATACCCTTACCATTATCTAACAGCTTCTTGCGAAGATAGTCTTGTACACCGTTAGCTAATGCTTGATGGCTTAACCCGTTTTGTTTTCTTAAGTTTTCTAATTTGATTAATTTCGGCATAATGTAATCCTCCTAATAATAGTATAATTCATACATAAACTAAAGTCAATGACATGTATTGACTGTTCGCATATGTTCATATAAGATTAAGATGTAGATAAAATTTGTAATTGTTTTTAAAACGGATGCTGTAGAGTGGACACTATCAGCATCCTAGAAAGGATTTACATGGTCACTCAATGGGCCAGCGTTACTAATCTCGGTAAAATCTTTGATATCGGTAGAACAAAGGTTACTGAATTAGTACATCAAATGGAAATCGATCCAGAGTATAAGGACAATGTTATCTCTTTTAGTCATAAAAAGAAAAGCGTTAATATTGAAGCCTTTCAAGAGTTTCTGGTTACGAAAATTAGTCGTAAATGGATAAAATAACTCTTATTATGCATAAATGATATAACTAGCGCTACCCTAAGAAGCAAATTATCACGGTTATATATAGTATGAAAGCGCCGTTAAGGAAGCGCTAGTTATTAATTTTTAAATAAAGGATAATCAAGATGAAAAGAATTGAATTACTACAAGCAAAAGTTAAAGATTTTACTGTTATTAAAGAAGTGGCCTTCGATCATACAAACGGTCACCAATATGAAGTTAAGGACAATGCCACCGGTGAAGTAAGCATCAAGAATACATTCGAATTAACCGGTCAAGAATTCACTTCTGCTAATGGCTACAAGAAGAAAACTGATCGAGTACTCAAGGAAGATGCTAAAAGCAGAACTCACGGTATGACTCGTACTCGATTTTACCGTATTTGGAAGCAAATGAAGTCTAGATGTAATAATCCTAGCCAGCAACAATATGAAACTTATAGCAAAATCGGTTACGATGAACGCTGGGATACATTCGAAAACTTCTACGACGATATGTATGAATCTTATGAAGAAGGCTTAACTATCGATAGAATCGACGGTAGTAAACCTTATGGCCCTGGTAATTGTAGATGGGCTGATAGAAGTATGCAGCAACGGAACATGAAATCTAACCGTAAAGTCGAAGTTTGTGAAGGCGTCGAAGTTAAGTTAATCGATTTAACCGATGCGTATGGCATGAACAATAACACTGCTAGAAGTCGGTTAGATAATGGGCATTGGGAGCTCACTAAAACATTATGTATCCCAACTAAAAAAGATCCTTTCAACTTCAGTGCATTGGATGAAGCTGCTCAAGTCGAATGGCTTAATAAATCCAATAAACTCCTCGAATCTATCGTGGAAGATGCTGTTAATCAACTGGCATCTATGGAAGAAGATCCTAATATTGCTTATTTAAGAAAACAAGGCATCATCGTCGAGATCGGTGAGTGCTAATCATAATCCTCTACCTGGAAATATCTGGGTAGGGGATTTTTTTATGACCGGAGCATTGCGACGGGGGGCGACGGCTAAGTCTGCTTCTTCTGAATAATAATACAGTGTCGTTTTGTATGATGAAGAATTAATCCTAGGATAAATTATATTAGATAGATATCCTTGCGTCGCTCACAGCTCAAATTTCGAAGTTTTAGAGGCATTGTAGAACCTGTACAACACGATAAGCGCGGGCCGAAGCTTTAGCTGAGCATTGTCGAAAATAAGCTCTGTACGGTGAATATCATTACCCGATGATTAATCATACCAGGTACATAGCAAACGGCCCTTAGAAGCTAAATTTCGAAGTTTTGGAAGCATTAGGGGAATCCGGTATATGATGCATCCTAATAAAGATATTTTAGCTAACAGGATGTTATCAATCGCTCCAGGAGCGCTTGGGTTGTTTCCTGCCCGAGGTGTACATGGTAGGCTCCCTCAGAGGGAGCTTCGTATTAATAATTCATTTAAAGGCTCTGTATGCTTCGTAAGGATGCACTGGGTAAGTTTGTATGATCTCGTATCAAAACGCTCTCAGAAGTCAAATATCGAAGTTTTAGGAGTATTGTAGGAGAGTAGGATATCTTGATTCTGTATTCAAACTTAAAGGGAAGCTTGGTTAAGAAGGTTAAATAACAATTGCTATTTTAATGCGCCATCTTGTGTAACGAAGATAGCTTAATATCGTTTGTAGGAGATACGGTGTTTCTGAGACCATGATTTTTTCGCTGGGGCCGAGGCTTTAGCCGAGTATGATATAAGTATTGTTCTTGGTATGCTGTTGATAATATAGAACATACGTTCTTAGTATCGAACACTTGATGGATGTGTTCTGGTTTAGGAAATCCTGGCCCGCGAAAACCTTGTTTGATGCCCGCGTAGGATATCTTATTAGAAGCTTAAATTAGCCGCGCATGCTATTGCATTTATTATCTAAACCCGGGAGCGGCATAGGATACAAGAGCTTTAAGATCGAGAACATCTTGTGTCATTAAATAAGCTTAAATTCGCA
>ERZ1674045.234-NODE-234-length-17171-cov-9.455363_pt1 | contig 17171 bp, 17 predicted proteins | sample MGYA00581131_ERZ1674045 | MGnify/ENA primary metagenome ERZ1674045 (study PRJEB41354, sample SAMEA4873299) | human saliva metagenome | biome: human-associated habitat [ENVO:00009003]; feature: mouth environment [ENVO:08000002]; material: saliva material...
CCGTGACCCCATGCGTGACAGGCATGTATTCTAACCAACTGAACTAACGCACCTTGTTTCGATTACGGGTGCAAAGGTAGGCATTCTTCCCTTATCCTCCAAATTCTCGCACAAGTTTTTTGCAAAAGTCCCCCACTTTTGGTAGTAAACGGAGCCAAAACGCAAAAGTGCTCAGCGCATCTGTGCGATACGTCACACGTTAATAGCCGGGGTTCTGTTTTAATTGACGATTCAACTGCAACACCCGCGCCGGAATGGGAAACACCGTGGTGTGGCGGTCAGCTTCTGCGGGCAAAGCGGTGCGCAACGTATAGGAGCGGTGGAAGCGGTCGAAGCGCACGAGATCGGCGCGGCGCGTCCCCTCCCACATCAACTCCAAAAGGCGCTCTTTAAGCACGTTTTCCAGCGTGGCAGTACGAGGTGCCATGCCGACGCGAGCGCGCACGAGGTTCAAATCCTCATCGCCCGACTCGCCGGCACGCACCTTGGCTTCAGCGCGCATGAGCAAGGCATCGGCGTAACGGAAAAGCACAATATCATTGTCGGCCAACTGGCCGTCGCTGTAGGCCGTGAGGTCGGGCGCGTATTTGTGCATGCGCGCGCCGGCCGTCTTCTCATAGGGCGAACCGGTCAAGTTGAGTTTCACCTCACGCGGGCGATAAACGAGCGGTGTTTGGGCATCGAGCATCACCTTTACGCCGTTTTCTCGCACCGTGTCGGCATAGAAGTTCAAGGCGAAGCGATGATCTTCTGCAATTGTGCCATAGCCGTACGCATCAAGTGTGGACGGGGTCGCACAACTGCCGTTTTCTCCGACGCCGTGCTGCGCCCCGCCGTGCACATAGTGGCGCGAACGGAAAAGATTCTTGAAGAGCGAGGGATAAAGCGTCTTATCCGTCACGATGGTGAAGATGTTCTCGCGCGACTGCTCATTGTTCACCTTGAAGTTGTCGGCATAGTTGGTTTCCAACGTGTAGCCGGCCGCCGTAAGTGAGTCGCAATAGGCCACAGTGGCCTGCCATGCGTTGAGTTTTAGCCCATTGACGTCAAAAAACTGCGTTGCTCCGTCCGGTCTATGACCGTCGGTGGCGTCGTCGGCATAAACTTCGGCATTGAGCGCCAAACGCGCCAACAAGAAGAATGCTACCGGGCGTGTGATGCGACCATAATACGTACCCGGCACGTTACTTCTCACATTGGGCAGGAGAGGCAAGACTTCGCGCAGCTCTTTGTTGACAAAAGCGTAGACTTCCGAGCGAGTGGAGGGACGTACCTCTTCCACTCGGGCGTCGGATTTCGTCACTACGGGCACTCCGCCGAAGAGGTCGAGCAACTCATAATAATAGAGCGCGCGCACCGCCCGTACCTCGGCGCGATGTTGAGCATAGTCCGCCTCGCTGAGCAACGCGCGGTGCTGTTCGAGCCGATCGAGCGAACGATTGCTGAGCATCACCACCCGATAGAGGTAATTCCAGAGCGTTTGCAACTCGGGGTCATTGGGTGTCCAGCGGTGCAAGTAGAGATTCTCCCAAAAACCGCCGTCGTACCAGTCGCCCCCGCGAATGGGGATGACGGCTTCGTCCGTGCAGAAGGTGTTGTAATCGTACACGCCTTTGTAAGTGCCCTGCAATCCTTCGCCATCGTTGCTGCCGCCGATGTGCGCATAAAGGGTGGCCACGGTGTTGACGTAGAGATTCGCCGCATTGTCATAAGTTTGCTGTTCATTCAGGCTGCTGCGCGGTTCGTCATGCAGGCAAGCCGTCAAAGCGAGGAGCGAAAAGAAAAAGAGGAAGAGCGTTTTGTTCATCATGGTGGCTTTAGAACTGAAGATTTACCCCCATCGAGAAGGTACGATACACGGGATACGAACGCTTGTCGTCCAGTCCGATCGAGGCGTTCACGGCGTGGCTGTTGATCATGGGCGTCAAACCCGAATAGGCGGTGAAAGTGAACGGATTGTTGACACTGCACGAAAGGCGCAAGCCACGAACGGCGCGCAAGCGCAGGGGGACGTTCCAGCCCAAGGTGATATAATCGACATTCACGTAGTCACCTTTCTCCAACCAGTAGTCGGTGATGTTTTGGTCTTTGATGTGCAGCGCAGGCGCCTCGCGCATCACGTTATAGTCGGGGAAGCTCGTCATGTTCATATAGGCCAACGCGGTCGCGTTGAAGATCTTGTGGCCGAAAGCCCCGTTGATTTGCACCGCGAAATCGAAGTTTTTGTAGCGCAGCGCGATGTTCGAACCCAGCATCACCTTCGGTGTGGCCTGTCCGGCCACATATCGGTCGCCGCCGTCCTCAACATTGACGTGACCATTCCCATCAAGATCGGCAATGCCATAGCGACGACTGCCGTCGGCCTGCTGTTGCAAACCGGTATTTTTGGGTAAATAAAAAACACCCAACGGCTGTCCCACAATTTGGTAGACCACATTGTTGTTTCCTCCGTGGAAACCGGCGCCGAGTCCCAAGCCTCCGAGCGGGGTGATGCGGGGAGCGGTGAGTTGCATGCCGAGATAGTCGCCACCCAACGAGCGCAAACGACTGCGCTGCACGGTGAGGTTGGCGTTGAGGTCGAGTTCCCAATCGCGCGTCCGCACTAACGAGGCACCGAGCCCCAATTCCCAACCATCGTTGACCAAACTTCCGTTGTTGGCAAGCAGTTTGTCGTAAACAAAGGGAGGTACGGGCACTTCGTACTCGTAAAGCATATCGCGCGTCACAGCATGATAGTATTCGGCGGTCAAAACCAAACGGTTGTCCCACAGCGCCGCTTCGGCTCCGACGTTGAACGTGCCGCGAGTTTCCCAACGCAGATCGGGATTGTAGTTGCGCGCTTCGTTCATCGTCACCACCGGCGCGCCGTTGACGGGCACTACGTTGACGGGCACCAAGCGTCGCAGCGCATTGTAGGCAGAAATACCGCCCAAATTGCCGGATTCACCATAGCCGATGCGGAATTTCAGACGATTCACGGCCTCTATATGACGCATGAAGGCTTCATTCTTCACATCCCACTCTCCCGACACCGAGGGGAAGAGTCCCCAGGTGTGGTTTTCCCCTACTAATGAACTACCGTCGGCGCGTACGCTGACAGAGAGGGCATAGCGATTGAAAAGGCCGTAGCGTGCAGACAGCAATGCCGAGGCCAAGGTGGCCTTCTGCTGGTCACTGCGCGTACCACCGTAGGGACGCAACGAACCGGCGGCTAGATTGTGATAGCTGAGGACATTGTTCGTGAAACCTTTCACAAGGGTGCCAAATTCTGTCTGTCGACTGTGTTGCCACTCCCCAAGTGCACGCGCTGTCAAGCGGTGTGCGCCCCAAAAGCGGTCAAAATCGAGCGCCAAATTGGCCAACCACTCTTTGCGATGGTGCTGATTGCGCACGGCTTGTCCCTGCGCCCAAATCCAAGTGGGATAGAATTGTAATTCTTGATTCGTACTATTGGTATAAGTTCCCAATGCGCTGAGATTCAAATCGTCCGTCAATTTGTATTTCAACTGCACATGCGCATTGAGATGCTGATTTTCGACGTCATTGTCGGCCTTCAGCATCGCTTGGGGGGCTGCAATTTGTGAAGCAGTGGGGTTGGTGTACCAACCACCACCCTTTTTCTCAGACAAAGGGTAAGTGGGATTTTGTGCCGCTGCACCATAAAAAACTTTTTGTTCGTCGAAAAGTTCGGAACGCTGTTGAGCTGAAGTGAAAAGTCCGAAGTCAATGCGCAATTTGTCCTGAAGGGCAAGCTGAGTCAGGTCTATTTTCGCTACAAAATTGTTGCTGCTGTTGTTTTTCACCACCATTTCGCGCTCACGGTAGGCCACCGAGGCACGATAGTTGGAGGTCACAGTACCGCCGTTGAGCGCAATGTGATGACTGTGGAGCAAACCGGTGCGCTCGAGGTAGCGCAAATAATCTTCCTTCGCCCCTCCGTCTATGAACGGCACGTTCAGCTGCCGGGCAGTCGTCTTGTATTCCGCCGCCGAAAGCATGTTGAGTCGCTTACTCACCAACTGTAAACCGACATTACCGTCATAGCTGATGCGAAACTGCCCGCTTTTTCCCTTTTTGGTGGTGACCACAATCACACCGGAGGCTCCCCGCGATCCGTACTGCGCGGTTTCCGCAGCATTCTTGAGCACTTCAAATTGTTCGATGTCTCCGGGATAGACGGTGCTGAGTGTTTCCAAGTCGGAAGGCACGCCGTCGATGAGTACCAACGGATCATTTCCACCGGTAATAGAGGTGGTGCCGCGTACTCTCACCCCCGTCAAGGCGGCCATTCGGTCACCTGCGCCGGAAGTTACACTCACACCGGGCAAACGTCCCGAGAGATTTTCCAAAGGGTTCTCCACATAACCGCGCTTTAAGCGTTCGGGATTGAAATGCAGACCGGTATCTAAACGAAGTAGCGTCTGCGCGCTGTCTTGGCGTGCCGTTTGCTTCGTTTTCTGCCCATGGGCAGCCACAGCCGCCACGAAAAGGCACAACAATACAGGGATTTTAAGTTTCTTCATCAGCGTTCGATGGGGAAAAATGGAAGGGAAATTAAGCGGAGAAGGAGCTGTTTCGGCTCAACAGAGCTGTTCAATTCGAAAACTCCAAGCAAGCACCTCCTCAAAGGCGTCTTCGACTACTGGAAAGAAGAGGTATTCGCAGTAAAAGAGTCGGTATCCTTTATTTGTAGCAGAGGACTTCTTAATATATATGGGAGGGGTTAGAGAATCTCTCGGGCAATCCATGCACAAGCCTCGGCATCGGCCAGCGCGTGGTGGTGATCTTCGAGGTGAAAACCGCAGCGTTCTGCCACCGTGTGGAGTTGATGATTGGGCAACAGCCCTCCGAATGTGCGACGAGAGGCACGACAGGTACAAAAGAAGGGATATTCCGGATAGTCCATGTCGTAGGCTTCGAACACCGCCCGAAGACAAGATTCGTCAAATGGACTGTTGTGCGCTACTAAAGGGAAATCTTCAGGCAAATGTGCGCTCACTTCTGCCCATACTTGGGGAAATTGACGGGCATCGCCCGTATCTTCCATGGTCAATCCATGAACCGCCGTGGTAAAACGAGTGTAGAAATTGGGAGTTGGTTGGATCAAACTGTAATACTTGTCGACGATTTCTCCGTCGCGCACCACGACAATACCGACACTGCACACACTACTGCGGTTGCCGTTGGCAGTTTCGAAGTCGATGGCCACAAAATTTTCCATAAGGCGGTTGTTTTTGTTCTGGGATCGGAGGAGTTTTCTCACTCACTCCACAGAGAATATAAAAGCGTTGTGAAGTCTATTTCCGCCGGTGACTGATTTCAAAATCAGGTGGACTAATTCAACAAAGGGCACCCTACATTTCAAATCAACACAAAGCAGATAAAACAGAAAATATCAACCCCTTATAACTCCACGTTTCAACAATTCAAAGAAACAATCCTTGGTAGCGCTGATATCGGCCATTGCATCATGCGCTCCATCAAATTCATGGCCAAAAAGCCGCACATACAATTCTTGCAACTTCGGCCATTTGGGACCATACTTGCCGGGAATGTTGCAAAAGTCGATGGTAGCTTGCATCGTGCAGACATAAGGGCGCGCAAACATGATACGATGATCGTAGCCCAAGCGGTAATACTCCGTACCCACGACGTGCAAATCGTAATCGATGTTGTGTCCGACCAACCAATTCGAGGCATTCAGATCAGCCCCGAAGGCCATCATCACATCATGCAGCGGTTCTCCTTCTGCCAAGGCGCGTTCGGTCGTGATGCCGTGGACATCCGATGCCGCTGTGGGAATTTCGAAACCATCGGGGCGCACAATGCGATTGCCGCGCCCCAGTTCCTGCCCTTCTCCGTCGGTAAGAATCCACCCGAGCTGCACTAATCGCGGCCAGTTGTCCGTGTCCGTGCAGGGCGCTTTGTAGTTTTGCGGAATACCGGTGGTTTCCGTATCAAAAAAGAGGTATTTTAGAGAAGTTGTGGGCATGATGTGCACAGATTTAGAGAGTGGAAAAGCAAAGACTGCCGCAGACGGCAGCGAGATGAGGTTTCGTTTTCGGTCAATGGTGCGGCTTCTGACTGTAGCACAAGGCATCTCGACTGCAACAGAGAGACAACACCTTGGTATTAAAGAGGAACTACACCTTAGCTATCGTGGAGTTCTAAAATCCGCGAGCGGCTTTCTATAAAATCTTCGGCAAGTAAGCGGAAAAACCAGCGGACTCTACACCTGCAAATATCAAAAAAAAATGAGAGTTGCCCAAGAATCTTCGCGGCAAATTGCTTTTTCGGGCGGCACAAAGTCCTTTCCGCGAAGTTTTTTGTACTTTTGCAGAATAACCATTGTGTACCTTCGCATGAAGCCCCTCTTTATTGCCGGCCCTTGCGTGATCGAAAGCACTGAATTGCTCGACCGCGTGGCACAACAGTTGGTAGAAATTCGCCAACGCCTTCACATCGACATTTATTTCAAGGCCTCATTTGACAAGGCCAATCGCACTTCTCTCCGTTCCTTCCGAGGACCGGGGCTGGAACGTGGTTTGCAGCAACTTGCCGATGTGAGTGCGCGCTACAATCTGCCCTTGACTACCGATATTCACGAGAGTTATCAAGCAGCAGCAGCGGGCGAAGTGGTCGATGTGCTGCAAATTCCGGCTTTTTTGTGCCGCCAAACCGATTTATTGGTGGCCGCTTCGCGCACCGGTCGCGTGGTAAACATCAAAAAGGCGCAATTCCTCTCCGGAGACGACATGCGTTTCCCCGTAGAGAAGTGTCGCGAGTCCGGCGCGAAGGAAGTTTGGCTCACAGAGCGGGGCAATAGTTTCGGATACAACAATTTGGTTGTCGATTTTCGCAACATCCCTCTCATGAAGCAGTGGGCCGACCGCGTAATCATGGACTGTACCCACTCGGTGCAGCGCCCCGGCGGCGGAAACGGCACAACTTCGGGCGATCGCGAGTTCGTTCCGGCCATGGCCATGGCCGCCAAGGCCTTCGGAGCGCAGGGTTATTTCCTCGAAACGCACCCCGATCCGGACAAAGCGTTGTCCGACGGCCCCAATATGCTGGCGCTCGACGAACTCGAAGCCCTGTTTCGCCAATTGTGCTAATTCTTCTTCCTAAAAACTCCCATGTCTATTTACACCGACACCGCCATTCAATGCCTCCGCGACGAAGCTGAGGCACTTTTGGCGTTGATTCCCACCATCGGCCACGAACTTGACGAAGCCGTCCGCCTCATTATGGCCTGCACTGGCAAAGTTATCGTGACGGGCGTGGGTAAAAGCGGACATATTGGCGCAAAAATCGCTGCCACCCTCTCCTCTACCGGGACTCCCAGCTTCTTTATCAATCCCCTCGACGCCTTTCACGGCGATCTGGGCGTAATTGCCGACAATGACCTCATCTTGGCCATCTCCAACTCGGGCGAAACCGACGAACTGCTCCGCTTTTTCCCCTATCTCTTGGCCAAGCAAGTGCCCATTGTCGGCATGAGCGGCAACCCCTCGTCCCTTTTGGCACAATACAGTACGGTGCACTTGAACATCGCCGTGAAGCACGAAGCCTGCCCCATGGGTTTGGCACCGACCTCGAGCACCACCGTCACGCTTGCGCTCGGCGATGCACTCGCCTGCGCCCTTATTGTGGCGCGCGACTTCAAGGCCGGAGATTTTGCCCGCTTTCATCCGGGCGGCGCCCTGGGACGTCGTCTGCTGACTTGCGCACGCGACGTGATGCGCACGGACAATCTGCCCACCACCTCCCCCGATACTTGTATGGGCGAGGCACTTGTGTGCATGACCACCGGACGTTTGGGACTTTGTGTGGCAGTGGAAAACGAAAACATCGTCGGTATCGTCACAGACGGCGACATTCGTCGCGCGATGGAGCGCTTCGGCGACAGTTTCTTCCGACACACCGTGCGAGAAGTGATGACTCCTCATCCCAAAACGGTGCATCCGGAAACCAAGGTGGCAGAAATCGATCAACTCATGCAGCAATACAAAATACACTCCGTACTTGTTGTAGACGACAAGGCTCAACTACTTGGCATCGTCGATTCTTTCAGCACAATGATTTGAACCCCACCGACCAACGTCCCACTTTTTTTGACGTTTGTCCTCCTCTTATCTCTTTTTTTCTCATGAACGAACAGCGCGACCGCACATTCTCCATATTAAAAGCCCTCGCCATCCTGCTTGTAGTGACAGCACACGCTGCCGCTCCCACCTATGTGTCCCGCTTTGCCTATATGGTGTCGGTACCGGCCTTCTTTGTTTGCGCCGGCTACTTCTTCCGCCCCGACTACCTCGAGCGGAAGAGCACCTTTGTGGTGCGGCGAGTGCGACGTCTCTACTTTCCGTTCGTGAAATGGAGCCTTCTTTTTCTCCTCCTCCACAATTTGTTGTTTCCCCTCGGCCTGCTCTCGGAAACCTATGGCAATGCCGCCGGAGGAGTGACGCACCCCTATGACTGGCACAAAGCCATGCAAAATCTGTGGAGCATTGTGTTCAACATGTCGGGCTACGACGTCTTCCTCGCCGGCGCCTTTTGGTTTTTCCGTGCCCTCTTGCTCGCCAGTATAGCCTTCTTATTGCTATTCAAAGGCGCCACGCTCGTCAAATGGTTGAAAAATCCCACCTTACAAGTGGCCGCTGTCGGCACCCTCACCCTCTTGCTTGCCCTTTGGCAGTCGTTTGAGGGACTTCGCATCACCGGCGTGGCTCAAGGTGGCTACCGCGAGCTGATGGGCATCACTTTCATGAGCATCGGTTTCTTGTTTCGCCACAACAACAGCGCTCCCATCGCCGCCGCTTGGAACAATCCTGCCCTCGGTCTCACCTGGAGCAGCGTGGTGTTGGGACTTTTGGTCGCCTTCTTCCCGGTGTCCATGACCCCCTCCACGAACAATCCGCTCGCTGTGGCCGCATTAGCCGTAGCAGGCCCTGCCGCCTTCGTTTGGTTGTACGGTCTTTCCCACTATCTCTCCCTCATTCCGCGCGGTGTGCCCCGTTTCCTCGCCTACATTGGCGACAATAGTATCTACGTCTTCGGTTTTCATCTGTTGGCCTTCAAATTGGTGAGCATGATTAAGGTACTGGCTTACGGATTACCTTGGGAAATGGTCGGTGGCCACCCGGTTGTGACGGAACAACGGGACGATGCTTTTTGGATCGCTTACCTTTTCGTGGGAGCTGGCCTGCCGCTCCTCATTGTTTGGGGATGGCGCCAATTTTGTGTGCGGTTCGGATTCAGATGGACGAACCCTCGCGACTGGTGGCGTCTGCTTCAAACCATTGGCGTTGGCCTTTGGATTGGATTGCAGTACACAGCGCGACTATCGGTGAGCGCCGGTAAGAAAACCGCGCGCGGCATTGCCGCCACCTTCAAAGAAATCGTCACACAGTCGCGTACCGACGACGACTAAGCACCCCCATTTACGCTTTTTCTCCCGGAAAGATCAAAGCCCCGAAGTCTCTCAAGTGCAGAAACTTCGGGGCTTTCATTTGCACTCTCCCACCCTTTCGAAAAAAGGCCTCAACTTTCGACGAAAACTTCTCAACTTTGCACTAAAACTCCTCTACTTTTTCAAGCCATTCCGCAGTGGTTCTTTGCCCCTCGGACACAATCGAAAGGCACCTCCTCAACTTGGCTCCACGCGCCCACAACCTACACAAAAGAAAAGGCACTCCGTCATAGGACGGAGTGCCTTTTTTATGGAACAAACGCAGAATGCATTGGCAACTTAGCGTGCCTGCGCCTCAGCGTTCTTGATCATTTGCTGCGAAGCGTAGAGATAAACTTCTACACGACGGTTCTGCTGCTTACCGGCTGCAGTGCTGTTGTCAGCAACAGGGAATTCCTCGCCGAGACCCTTCACCTCGCGGATCTGAGCCGAGCGAGCTCCGCTCTGCATGAGGTAGTTGCTCACGCTTTGTGCGCGTTGGTAAGAAAGCGCTTGGTTCTTTTCGCGCGATTGCTCGGTCGTGCTGTTTCTCCAGCCCTGATTGTCGGTGTAACCCATGATCGATACGTCCATATCGCTGTTGGGAACGAGCACATCGGTGGCAAACTTACGGAGCGAGTTCTGTGCCGAAGCAGAGAGCGTAGCGTTACCGGTGCCAAAGAGGATACCGCTATCGAAAGTCACGCGGACATATTTCACACCGTTCTCACCTTGGAGCACTTCGGCCTTGGCGTTAGCCACACGTTCAGCCTCAGCTTTGGCCTTATCCATACGGTTACCGATGATCACACCGGCACCACCGCCGACAGCCGTACCGATAGCGGCACCGATGGCCGTACCTTTACCGTCCTTGCTGATGAGGTAACCCACCAACGAGCCGAGGGCTGCGCCGGCACCGCCACCAAGAAGACCACCTTTCGCTTTATTGCTCCAATCGCCGCAAGACGTGAGCATCATAGAAGCACAGAGTGCTACTGCTGCAAACTTAATTCCTTTCATAAGTGTATGTATATGAGTTGTTATACTGTTAGTTTTTGAACTGAAGCGCTTGCAAAAGTAGTCATAAGGGCACGACAAACCAAGCGAAAAAGAAAAAAGTTCGTATATTTGCACGCAAACGGCGGATCTGTGTAATATGATCTTTTCAGTCCGCCGGCATCTTACAACTGCAAATCCATCACATCATGGAAGAACAACAATTTAATGCTACGCAGACGCCGTCGTCCGGCGCTCCTGCCCCCGGTTTCCCGGGCGGACAACCTCCAGTTCGCAAAAAGCGCAATCCTTGGATCTATGTGATCATCGCGCTCTGCATCCTCATTCCCGCAGCAGTGGCCGGCGGCTTCTACTTTTATCTCAATCAACAAGTGAGCGAACAGGAAGCCTATGAGTTACTCAATAATAATGAGACGATCGAGGACTACGAAAACTACCTAAATCGCTATCCGAGCAGTCATCATGCTGACGAAGTGCGCGAGCGCCTCCAGAAGTTGCGCACGATGTATGGGGATTGGCAACGCATTGCCAACAGCAGTTACGCTTCTGACTTCGAACGCTTCCGCCAAAACTACCCGCAAAGCCTATTGGTGAAGCAATGCGAACTGAAAATCGATTCGCTCGACTGGGAAACGGCTAAGAAGCTCAACACCCCCGAAGCGCTTGCCGACTATATGGAGAAGCATCCCGACGGACGCTACGCACAAGATGCCAGCCAAGTACAAAACACGCTGGAAAAATCGATTGTGACGCCCGAAGAACGCAGCCAAATCTCAAGCGCATTCCACGGCTTCTTCCAGGCTTTCGGCGAAAACGACAACGCTTCGCTCTTTACCTACATCACGCCGACCATGACGCAGTTCCTTTCCAAAAAGAACGCCACGAAGGCCGATGTGGGCGACATCATCAATCGCACCTATTCCAGCGACATCGAAAATTGTTCTTTCGTGGTCAACGACGATTACCAAATCAAGAAAGCCGTCGATGAGCAAGGCAACACGACTTATACCGTTTCTTTCTCTGTTGACCAGCACATTGAACGCACGGGCGAAGGGAAAACCTTTGGTTCTTACACGGTGAATGCGACCCTCAACGGAGAAATGAAAATTTCTTCGCTCACCATGAAAGAAATTTCACGCTCTTAAGCCATAAGTTCAGCACAATCCCCCAAAAAGGACTTAGATAATCTGAAAATCCTATTTAAGCAAAGAATCATCCCATGCTTATCATCAACAACTACGAAGAGTTCGCTTCACATCTGGGCGAAGTTTTAGGCACCTCTGACTGGCTTGAAGTGCCACAAGAGCGTATCAACTTGTTTGCTGACGCCACGCTCGATCACCAATGGATCCACGTTGACGAAAACAAAGCAAAAGAAGGGCCTTTCGGCCAAACCATCGTGCATGGTTACTTGACCCTTTCGCTCCTTCCCTACCTTTGGAGTCAAATCATCGAGGTGCGCAACATCAAAATGATGGTCAACTACGGCATGGACAAGATGAAATTCGGACAAGCCGTGCTTTCCGGCCAACAAATCCGCCTTACCGCATCGCTGGCCTCGATCACGAACCTGCGCGGTGTGTGCAAAGCCGAAATTAAATTCAACATTGAGATCAAAGATCAGAAGAAACCTGCGCTCAACGGTGTAGCTACATTCCTCTACCACTTCGATCAAGCCTAACCAATGGACACTTACCTCACACTCTCCGCGAGTGGCGAAGCGGTCTACACCGAAAAGCGCAGTAAGTTCTACGCTTTTGCCGAACACGTGGATGATGAGGAAAGCGCTAAAGCACGCGTGGCGGCATTGCGGAAACAATTCTACGATGCCCGCCACGTTTGTTTTGCTTATGTCCTCGATTTCGACGGACAGCGCACACGTTCGAACGACGACGGGGAGCCTTCCGGCACAGCGGGGCGACCTATTCTCGGCGCCCTGCGCTCTGCAGGACTGACCTTCACGCTTGCCGTCGTGGTTCGCTACTTCGGCGGAGTGAAACTCGGCACCGGCGGCCTGGTGGTAGCCTATCGCGAAGCCGCAGCAGCAGCCATTGCCGAAGCCACTGTCGAGGAACGGCTCATCATGGAGCAATTTCGAGTGGAAGTGCCCTACACGGATGCCGATGTGGCGATGCGCTTTATCCGCGACGGCGGGGGTGAAATCACGGCGCGCGACTTCTCGGCCGAAGGTACGACACTGACGATCGAAATCCGCGCTTCGCTGCTTGCTCCTTTGCGCGAACGCTTGGGCAAGATCCTCTCTCTTCGATTTCTCGACGAAGGAGGCCAGGATTAAAGGTCCAATTTTCCTCTCCCCCTCCCCTGCTTTGGACATGACACAGACCGGAAACGCCCCTTTTCTTCAACGGAAGAAAAGGGGCGTTTCGTATTTCATCGCAACAACGCACGACAAGGGGGAGAAAGGTGGGCAGCCTTTTCTCAATGAGGGCAATTTGCCTTCAGCGCAAAGCCCTCTCTCTCTGAAAATTGAGAACTTGCAGCCGAAAGACGCCGCGGTTACGCACATTCGTCACTATCGCGGAGCGTCGGCAGGTTGATTTGATAGCGAACGGCCAAGACTCTCGACAAAATCACGACCGAACCGCAGACGAGACCGCACGACACATTGCCCCAACCACACAAATGGCAAGCCCAATAGGCCAATCCGCCCAAGACACAAGCCACGGCATAGATCTCGGCGCGGAAGATCAAGGGCACTTCATTGAGGAAAACGTCGCGAATCACACCACCGCCGGCCCCCGTCACGGAGCCCATAACGATAGCGACCCAGAAAGGATAACCAACATCGAGGGTTTTCTCAATACCGATCACGGCAAACATGCCCAAACCGATGGTATCGAAAATAAACCAGGTGTATTTCTGCCGAACCACGACCTTTCCGAACAAAACGACGAGCAAAAGCGCCAACAACGTGATAAGAAAATAGATACCGTTGCGCATCCAAAAGACAGGCACGTCCAATAACAAGTCGCGCACCGTGCCCCCACCGATGGCAGTGGCCAGTCCTACCACATAAGCGCCGAACCAATCGAAACGCTTCGTACTGGCCAAACGAATACCTGAAATGGCAAAGGCCAAAGTGCCGATGTAGTCTAACACATTGGCAAAAGTAATTTCGGGAAATGTCATAAAGTATATAAGAATGGTCGGGATTCAACAGAATGATCGGGATTCAACGCCCGATGGTGGCCACTCCTACCAATCTGTCGTAACGATCGGCCGGAAAGGTGCCATAAATGTATGCCGTGTAGGTGTTGCGCGTTTCGTAGAAGTCGCCTTCTGTCGGCGCGGTGAGGCCTTTGCGCTGCAAGGGTGCCTGCGCGGTCGGCTTCGTGGGAACGGTGAGATAAAGGTAGTTATAATAGCCTTGTTTCAGCAAGAGTGCCGTCTCATAGGCGTGGCGTTCGGGCTGATAGGTCATGCGATATTCCGGAACCAAGCCGCCTGTTGTCCAACGCCCGCTGACATAGACTTCGGCATCGGGGAGTTCTTCACTCTCGAGGGCAAAATGCACAAACAAGTAGTCGCTTTCGGTCGCATTGTCACGGTTGTCAGTGTTGCGAATCACCGCCGTACCGTTGCGATCTTCGCGCAATATAAAATTGCGTCGCACTTCATCGGGAAAAAGTGTGGCATGATAATAAGGACTGTGCCAATTCAGGTTTTCCACTCGACTACCCGCGACTCGCATATTGAGTTGTTCGAAACTTCGGTAGACGTTTCCTGCCGGGAAAATGAGCTTTTGCGTATGTTCCCAGCGAGCAATCCTGCCGGGCAACACGGCTGTGGGCAGCAATAACTCACACTGGTTGTCACTGCGCCCATTTTGTCGCACCGTCGCCTGCAAGGTCAAGCGCAAATCGGCCGTCGGCAGATTGGAAAGCGCCTGCGCCTGCAACTCGACCTGCTGATTTCGCGCGTTCCAATCGACTTCAGTGTTCGTCAATACGCGACCACTCACGTTCAACAGCGGTTCTACCACACAAAGGCACACTTCCGCCACGGGATCCCCGTCAGCATTGGCGCGATCGTAGATCTTTAATTTGTAATTGCCCGAGACCAACGGCCGCGCATCGGCGTTAGGAAATTGAAAAGCGTAGTGTGTGTAGATCACCGAGGTGTTTCTGCTTTCGCGGTAGTTTTCTATCGGAATTTCTTCGTAGTTGGTCTCCAAAAACTCTCCCGTGAACAATCCGGAAGTGGGTTGGTCGAACGCACGATCCCAGTGCTCCACCCGATAAAAGAACATCTTTCCGTCGTGTGAAAGCTGATCGAAACTAATTTCGACCACATCTGTAGACCCCAATCGCACGATTGGGAGTGTTTCTATCTGCCCTCCGACATCAGTCCGCAGGGTGCGGATATCTTCGCGCAAGATACGATGCGAAGCCGACCTTGCAGACACGAAGAAGAAGGTCAATAGACTAATTATCAATATGGAAATTCTCACCATAGGCATTTATTTCAGCTCCACGACGTAGATACGATCGGGAACTTGCTCATCTGCAGCGGCAAACGAGAGTCTTTTTCGCCCATATTTGAAGGAAAGCGGCGTGCCTTTCCCCAAACGATAGACTTTCTTCACCTGATCACTGCACGGCAAATCGAGCATTTTGATTTCGGGATCCAAAATATGAACATAAACCTTCGAGCCGCGGCGCGTGCTCACCACATTTTTTCCGTCACCCAGACTTCCGGCGGCTGTACCATAAATAGATTCTCCGTTCACCTGTAGCCATTCGCCCATGGCCTCGAGTCTTTCGACTGCGGCGGCCGGCAAATTGCCGTCCGGCTGGGGGCCAACATTGAGCAACAAGTTAGCTCCTTTTGAAGCGGTGCGCACTAACAGTTGAACCAGTTGATCGGCGGATTTATAATTCTGATCGGCCACCTTGTAGCCCCACATGCCGTTCATCGTTTCGCAGGTCTCGAGTGGCAAACGTCCGATGGCCTGTCCGCTCAGTCCCGCTTTATTTTCACCGGGTACGTCGCGTTCGAAAAATTGCAAGTCCTCTCCTTCATTCGGTTGCTGATGATGGTTGTTACCCACCAAGCAAGCCGGCTGCAAACGGTGGATGAGCGCATACTGTTCGGGGAGTTGCCAATCGAAAGCCGGTTTCGTCTGATCGTGATCCCACCACCCGTCGAACCAAATGGCACGCACCGCCCCGTATTGGGTCAACAATTCGGTGAGTTGACGGTTCATAAAGGCAAAATAATGCGGCCAATCGGCTTTCGCCGTGTCCTTTCCCACACCGCGCCCGGTTCTTCCCATGGGATAATCGTCGCGCATCCAGTCAATGTGGCTATAATAAAGATGGAGTGCCAAATTATTCTCTCGACACGCCTCGGCCAGCTGTGCCACCACGTCCTTTCCGTAGGGCGTGTGCATGATGTTGTAGTCGCTCTGCTGCGTGTTCCACATCGAGAAGCCGTCGTGGTGGCGCGTAGTGAAGGTGATGTAGCGCGCACCGGCCTTTTTGAAAACCTTGGCCCAGGCTTTGGCATCGAAAGCGTGCGGATAGAACGCGTTGGCCGCCTTGGCATACTCCTCACGGCGGAGAGGTCCATTTTGCAAATACCATTCTCCCTGTGCAAAAGTGGAATAGATGCCCCAATGAATGAAGATGCCGAATCGATCTTCGGAAAATTGGCGACGACTCTGTATATTTTCCGGGGTGGGCTTATAATTTTCAGCCCTCAGGGGGGCACCTGCCATGCACAACAGGGCGACAAGGAGAAAAAAGCGTTTCATGTGTAAGGAGATATGGTTTGAATCTATCTGCGAAAGTACTCAAATTCCGCGAAACTCACCCGCGTATGCACTTTTTTTCCTACTTTTGCAGGCAGAAAAGGAACAGCCGGACAGTTCGTCGCCCGCATTCGTGTGATGCGTGAGGAAAGTCCGGGCAGCACAGGGCATTCCGCTTCTTAATGGGAAGTCGTCTGTGAAGGCGAACTCGTGCAGAAGAAAATAACCGCCGGCGCAAGGTTTCGCACCGCACGCCGGTAAGGGTGAGAAGGTGGGGTAAGAGCCCACCGGTTGCCGTGGTGACACGGCAAGCCGTGCACTTCGGAAGCTGAAAGTTCATGTAAACCGACGTTGGAGGGCGGCTCGTTCGATTCTCTTCGGAGAAACGTCGGAGGGTAGAACGATAGAATGTGTCGGCGACGGCACATCCAGATAAATGACGAACACTTTGCACCGCAAAGCACAAAACCCGGCTCATCGGCCGACTGTTTCTTTTCACCGCATACCGGGCTGCTCCTCACATAAGGGGCAGCCTTTTTTATGCCTCGGGCAGAAATGTCACTCCCCTACGCTCTTCGCCGAACGATGTACACCGGTTGTCGCTACCCCCACCGAGAAATCTCTGCATTCCACACCGCTTGCTCAGCAATTCGGCCTTCTGCCCTCCCCTTCCCTTTGTGCTACAGGCTCTTCTGCGCAAGAAAAAGGCAATGGGAGTTGTAGATACAAAAAAAGAAGCAACCTTTTGAGTTGCTTCTTGGTAGTGGGCGCTGAGGGATTCGAACCCCCGACCCTCTGCTTGTAAGGCAGACGCTCTGAACCAGCTGAGCTAAGCGCCCGATTTTTCAGAAGAAGCACAATCGAAGAACTTGGTAGTGGGCGCTGAGGGATTCGAACCCCCGACCCTCTGCTTGTAAGGCAGACGCTCTG
>ERZ1674045.250-NODE-250-length-16298-cov-2.891399_pt1 | contig 16298 bp, 16 predicted proteins | sample MGYA00581131_ERZ1674045 | MGnify/ENA primary metagenome ERZ1674045 (study PRJEB41354, sample SAMEA4873299) | human saliva metagenome | biome: human-associated habitat [ENVO:00009003]; feature: mouth environment [ENVO:08000002]; material: saliva material...
ACAAAACCACTTTCACCTGGTTTAATCGATTCAGTTCCTAGTGGTACAACCCTAGCCATAACTTCAACAGTACCTACATAAATTCTAACTCTATCCCAGAGTTCAAGATTAGCTCTGTCATCATTAATTAGTTTAATTTCACTGTCTAACATATAAGTTTTAACTAGACTACCTGCAGTTGCTAAAGTATCACCACGTTTTACATCATCAAATTTAATATTAGATAAATTAATCGCTGTTCTTTGTCCTGCATAGGCTTTATCTACATCTTGCGAGTGAACTTGAATATTTCTAACTTTTGCTTTTACTTCCTTTGGATAAATAACTAATTCATCCCCAACACTAATACTACCTTCTGTTAATGTTCCTGTTACAACAGTACCAAAGCCTTTAACTTGGAATGAACGGTCAACATTAAGACGAGCATTTTTTTCGATATTTTTCGCTTCAATATCATTTGTTTTTTTATCAATAGTATCTAGTAGTACATCTATTCCTTTTCTGCTTATTGAATCTACTTCTATTATCGGTGCATTTTCTAATGCACTTCCTTTTGTAAATTCTCTGATATCCTCTTTTACTAGCTCTCTATATTCCTCTTCTACAAGGTCTATTTTAGTCATTACAATTATATAATTTTCTATTCCTAGTAAAGTAAGAATATCGATATGCTCTTTTGTTTGCGGCATTATCCCTTCTCTTGAATCAACTAGTAATAACACTAGATTTATACCACTTACACCTGCAAGCATATTTTTTATAAATTTCTCATGTCCAGGAACATCAACAACTCCACATCTTTTTCCACTTGGAAGATCAAAATAAGCAAACCCAAGATTTATCGACATACCTCTTTCTTTTTCTTCTTGAGTCGTATCTGTCTCAATTCCACTTAGCGCTTTTATTAACGTTGTTTTTCCATGGTCTATATGACCAGCTGTTCCTATTATTACGTTATTATTCATACAATTCCACCTTTATTTTTTAAAGAGCAGAGACTTTGATATTAGTTTTTTCTAATTTTATTTTCAAATCTCTACTCTCAAAAAACTATTTCAATTTATAATCTTCTAGTTCTGTAACTATTCTCTTAATTCCGGCTTTTCTTGAATAGTACAATCCTTTATATTCTATCTGCTCATCCACTAACATTTTGACAAGAGTGTCAAATTTTTCCCAAGTAATTTTCAACATAAAACCACAGCCTGCTGATATAGATGGATGTGTTGGTATAAGAGATGCCTCTATACCTTTTTCAGCACAGATGTTTTCTGCTTTAATAGAATCATGTGTACTATTAAATACAACTAAACCTTCTTCTATCATATTACCTCCTATGGTTGAATAACTTTATTAGCTTTTCTCATATCCTCTACTATAAAATACATATTTGTTGGATTACCAACAGCTAAATCTATTTTATTGTAATCAATACAAGCACCACAACAAACTATTTCTACACCATTATTTTCTAATTCTTTTAATTCATTTAATACATGGCTACGTTCTTTATCTACTAGGATAGATCCATCATTGTAGAATATTATTTTTTTAGGTAACACTTCTTGTTCACTTAAAGCATAAAGGTAACCTTTTATTAATCTTTTTCCTAGTTCTTCGCTACCATGTCCCATTTGTTTTTTATTAATAACTACTATATAGCTATCATCTTTAACAGCTACAACTGATTCTTCTTTTTCAGTCTCTTCTCTAGTAATTACTACTTTAAATCCTTCTTCTAAGTCTGAAACTTCAAAAGTATAATTATTTTTTTCAGCAAATTTTCTTAAACTTTCTACACTTTCCTCTGTTTTTACCAGAATAGTAACTTTTGTTTCCTCTTCTAAAGTTCTTTTAGCTTGAGTAACTGGAACAACACATTTATCACTAAGCGTATCAATTACAGCACCGTCTTCTACATTACCTTTTTTAATTGTAACAATGTATTTAGTTTTTGATTCCTCCACAACTGAAAACTCATAACCTAATTGGTTAGCCATTTTTTCTAGATTTTGTGTAGCAATAAAGTTGTCAACTATTGTTTCTACAACATCATTATCTACTAATAATTTTTTTGTTTGAATAACTGGTAATGGACAAGCTAAACCTTGTGCGTCTAATGTTTCTTTTTTCATACTTAATTCTCTCCTTTGAGTATTTATCATAAATTTTATTTACTATTTTACTATAACTGCTTTTTCTTGTTTAGGAATTACTTTTCCTACAATAGCACTTTTTATTTCAAATGTATTTAATCTTTCTAATAATTCTTGCGCCTCTTCTTCAGGTACACTAATTAGTAATCCTCCAGAAGTTTGTGGATCATACATTATTTCTTCAAGTGCAAAATCTTTTATCTGATATTCAACATTAGGTTCAACATGTGTTCTGTTTAATTGACCACCTGCAGTTATTATAAATTCATTAGCACATTTATAAGCTTCTTCTATATATGGGATATCTTTAGCCCATACTTCAGCAGAACTTTTTCCATCAAGCATTTCTACTAAATGCCCTAGAAAGCCAAAACCTGTAATATCAGTGCAGCTGTTTACATTAAAATCTTTCATCACTTCTGCAGAATATTTATTTAATGTTGTCATTTGTTTTACACTTTGAGAAAAAGCTTCTTCTGAGCATTCTTTTACCATGTGTGCAGTATTTATAATACTTACTCCAAGTGGTTTTGTAACTATTAATAAATCCCCTTCTTTACAATTATTATTTTGTAAAATTTTATCAGGATGAACTATTCCTGTTACTGATAAACCATATTTAGGTGTTGCGTCATGTATAGAGTGCCCTCCAGCAAGAACCCCTCCAGCTTCATGCACTTTTTCTGCCCCACCTTTAAGTATTTGATGTAAAATTTCTAAATCCATATTTTCTGGAAAAGCTACAATATTTAAAGCAGAAATAACTTCTCCACCCATTGCATAAACATCACTTAAAGCATTTGTTGCAGCTATTTGCCCGTAAAGATACGGATCATTTATCATTGTTGTAAAAAAGTCTAATGTTTGTATAATCGCTTTATCATCTGTAATTTTATACACTGCTGCATCATCAGACGATTCGTAGCCTACTATTAAATTTTTATCTTCTTTTTTTGGAAGATCTTTCAAAATATCAGATAAGGCCCCCGGCCCAATTTTAGAGTTTCATCCTCCACATACTATCATGTTCATTTTCTTTTCTGACATATTTACCTCCTAAGCTAATATATAATATAATTATACTATCTTATAGTCAATTTTAAAAGTATTATTTAGTTATTTAGTATAAATAAAAAAGACTAACATATTATTTATATGCTAGTCTTTTCAATTATCTATATTAATTTTTTATTAATATCTTTTTCCATCAATATAAACTGAAGGAATTGGTGTTACTCCTTGGAATGAACCACTGTGATTTTGGTGTTGAACAACAGATACTACTCCATTTGAAATAGTTACACCTACACCAACTTCTGATGCCGATTTAGACAATAATGTATTTCTGTGACCATATGGGTATGCTTTTACTACGTTATTGATTTCTTTATATAAGATATCTAATAATCTTTGAGCTACTTGGTCTGGAGTTCCATTATTATTACTTACTGCAACATTGTATAAGATCTTGTTAGGAGTTGAATATCCTGCTCTTGCTGCTGCACTTCTTTCACGAGAACCTTTAGCTCCGTGGATGTTCCCATCGATTGGTAATCTTAGTACTTCTGAACTACGATATTTTGTTGAAGCGTTTAATGCCGTATTTTGGCTTAAAGGCGCTAAATTATTCATCGCACGTAATTTATTTACTTTAGCTAAGTAAGCTAATCTAATTTGTTCTTCACGTGATCCAGATGTTGGAGTTGATACTGTTGTAGTTTGTTTTTTAGCAGTTGTTGTTGTTGTTGCTTGTTTTTGAACTGAAGTTGCTTTTGCTACTGAAGCTTGTTTTTCCGCAACTTTAGCTGCTGATTTAGTTGCTGTTGTAGCTACTGGTGTTGCAGCTGCCGCTTGTTTTTTAGCTACTGCTGTTGCTACTGCTTTTGTTGTAGCTTGGTTTTTAGTTGCAGCTGTTTGTGTTGAAGCTGCCGCTTGTTTTTTAGCTACTGCTGTTGCCACTGCTTTTGTAGTTGCTTGATTACTTGTTGTTGCTGCTTTAGCTACATTTGTTTTTTGTGTTGCTGTTCCCGCACTTCTAAATCCAGTTGTTCCTGTAGCTTGTTTTGAAGTAGCTGTATTTGCTTTAGCTACTGATTTTTGTGCAGTTACTGCTGTATTAGCTACATTTGTTTTTTGTGTTGTTGCTACTGTGTTTACCACATTTGCTTTTTGAGTTGTCGTTGCTGCTTTAGCTACATTTGTTTTTTGAGCTGCTGTTCCTGCACTTCTAAACCCAGTTGTCCCTGTAGCTTTTTTAGAGTTCGCTACTGCTGGAGCTGTTGTTGCTTGAGTATTAGTTGTTACTGCAGTTGTTGGAGCTGTTGTTACTGCTGCATTTGCTGCTGGAGCTGGTACAACTTGTGTTGCTGGCGCTTCTACAACCGATCTTGTCGTTGTATTAGCTGCTGCGTTCGCTGCTGCATTTGCTGCTGCAGCTGCGGCTGCCGCTGCTGCCTCTTCTTCTGCTCTTTTAGCTTCCTCAGCTTTTTTAGCCTCTTCTGCTTTTTTAGCTTCTTCTGCTTTTTTAGCCTCCTCTGCTTTTTTAGCCTCTTCTACTTTTCTAGCTTCTTCTTTCTTAGCTTCAGTTTCTTTTGCAGCGTCTTCTAATTTATCTTTAATTTCTTTATTATCTTCTTGACGTGCTGTTACTTCTTCTGTATCCACATCATATTTAACTGTGATTTCAAACTTATGTCCATTAACTGTTGTTGTTGTTTTAATAGATTGCTTTTTTACAGTTGTATTTGGTAATTTTTTTACAGTTTCATTTGGTCTATTAATATCTAATTCTAATTCAACCACTTCTCCTGCTTTTATTAAATCTCTTTTTACAGTAAATTCTGATTTTCCATCTACTACTATTCTTGCCACTACATTTGATACGTCCTTATCAGAAACTAATTTTGCGTAGTAATGACCATCTTTTTCATAAACACTAACTTTAACTTCTTTTGCATTTACATCTACTGCAGCATTTTTTACTTCTACTGCATTTGCTGGTACAGATGTAACACCTGTTAAAAGCACTAAACCAGTTAGCACTTTACTAGTAACTTTTAATGCATCTTTATTCATCTTACTATTTTCTCCTACTCTTTCTATATTTTTCTTGAACTTCCTCTTTATTATAAGGTGTATTTTTCCTCAATTCAATAGAATCCCCTACTTTGTAATACAAATTAAACTTTGTAATATATTTGAAATATACGGCTTAATTTTGAAATATATATGTCAAATTTCTACTTTTAACTATTTAGTTTAAGTCGATAAATGTTAACAAATCACCTTTCCCCTAAATTTATTATTATTTATTGGATATTAATTTTCTCTTAAATATTTATTAACTATTATAAAAAAAATAAATTTAAATTTATATTTAAAGTAAATTTAAGTTTCACTAAATATAATGTAAGCATAACTAGTAAATAGTTATAAACTTCATAAACTTTCCTTTTCTATAAAAGGCCGAGACGAATGTTCTCGGTTCTTTTTTTTGTTTATTAATCTTTTTTATTAGTAGTGTGTATTAAAAATTTTTTTTTGGGAAAAAAAATACTTTTTTTTTTACATTTTTTTACTAAAAATACCATTAAAAATAAAAAATCAATCTATAATTTTCAATTATAAATTGATTTATTCTATAAATATTATTCCATTATTTTTTTAATACTCTGTGGAATCATAATTACCTCTGGTAATAAGTCTTCAGGCTGATAACTAGGATCAATACATTTTTTCCAATATTCAATATGTTTCTTATCAATGTCATATTCTGATGTCTCCACACTCTCGGCACCTTCCCCTTGTATTGAATACCAATACAGATACTCATCTTCACCCTGCTTCTCTCTAAAAATTGTTTCGACATACATCTTTTCTCGCTCTAAAGTAAGTAAAACACCTTCCATATTATCATTCAAAAACTTTAACCACTCATCAACAACTGAGCTCATCCCTGGTTTCACTTTAAATCTTGTTAACTCAACTTGCATATTTTATATCCTCTATTTATCCTCATAAATATCTTCTTCTAGAATTTTACTTTGTTTAATATTAATTTCCCCTTCATCATTTATAACAACAATATTTAATTTCCCTCCATAGACGCAACCTCCATCAATATTTATTCTATTATCTCTAATATCATAATAAGGTTCTTTTAAAACTGGAGTATGCCCATGAAAAATTTTCTTATTATATTTTTCTGTACTACTTAAATATGGTTCTCTCATCCATACTAAATCACGATGTATTTGATTCCAAAATCCCTTAGAAAAATCTACGCCTGCATGAACAAAATAATAATCCTTACCTTCATATCTTGTTGGTAAATTTTTTAACCAAGTTCTTAATGCTTTGAAATCTTGGGCAAATAGTTTAAAATACTTTCTTCTATTTTCTTTAGTAGTCTCTGGATAAAATGATTGTAATGTTGTTAAACCACTATTTCTAAAATAGTGATCTTGTCGAACCTCCTCTTGTTCTGTGTACCTCGCCTCTTTTATAGCTAGATTAAACATATCTTCATGGTTACCTAGCAAAACAATATGATGTGAATAATTTTTTTGTAGATTGTAAAAATACTCCCAAACCAATTTTGTATTTTTTCCTCTATCACACATATCACCAAGACATATAAGTTTATCAAATTCAGGATTAAAATTAACTTCGTCTAATAATTTTTTCATAGTATAGAAACTACCATGTATGTCAGAAATAATAATATTTCTCATAAAAACACCTTCTTAACTGGAATCATTATTTGTATTTATTTTACTTAAAGAACACTTTTTTTGTATGACTTACCTTTGTCTCCAATATCTTTTTGATACCAGACTACATCCCACCAGCGGTCAAATTTATAACCAACTTTTTCAAAATGTGCTACTTTTCTAAATCCTCTTTTTTCATGAAAAGAGATACTACCTTCATCAGGGTAAGCTATACAAGAAGTTAAATGATAAATTTCTCTATTTAATAGTTCTCTTTCTAAATTAGAATATAGGGTTTCTCCTACCCCTTTACCTCTAGCTTCTTTAGCTAAATAAATAGTTATCTCTGCAGTCCACTTATACGCATCTTTAGGATAAAATTCACCTGCATAAGCATAACCTAAAATTTTGCTATTTTCCTCAGCTACTAAAAATGGATAATTTTGGATTATTTTAGCTATTTTTTCTTCAAATTCATATATACTTGGTACACTATAATCAAAAGTTATAGCCGTTTCTTCGACATATGGCTTATAAATTTCGACTAAATATTTCGCATCTTCTAATGCTACACTCCTTACCTTTATCATTTTTATCACCTACTACTTTACAATATTTTATAAGTGTTCTTTTTTTATTTTTTCTAATAAGGCTTCGCAACCTTTTACCACATCTTTATATGTTTTCTCAAAGTCTCCTGTATACCATGGATCATCTATTATTCTATCTTCATTCGCATATTCTAATAGTTTTTTTATCTCTCCTGTTGATCTTCCATCTACAAATCTAATTATATTCTCTATATTACTATTATCCATACCAACAATATAATCAGCTTCCAAATCACTATCTTTTAGAATTCTTGAATACATCCCTTCCACACTAATGCCTACTTCTAATAGTTTATCTCTAGTTCCATAGTGTACAGGATTCCCATGTTCCCAACTGCTTGTTGCAGCTGAGTCAATTTCTATTTTATCTGTAAGACCTTCTTTTTCTACCATATCACGAAAAACTGCTTCTGCCATAGGGGAACGACAAATATTACCTAAACAAACAAATAATACCCTAACCATACTCAACCTCTTTTCTAAAAAATATACAAAATAATTATATCACAGCTGAGCATAAGTTGAAAATATTAAAATAAATGTATACTGTTATATTATTATAAAAAAAGATTATAATATATTTTATAAAATCTTATTCTATTTATTCAGTTCACATGATATAATATAGGAAAAGTTTGTGTTAAGGAGATATTTATGGAAAATAATTTGCTTTGTTTTAAAAATACACCTAAAATTACAGCGTTATCCATTCCAAGAGAGTATCGCGATGGTTATACTAATAAAGAAGATGTATGGATAAAACTTATCACTTTATCAGGAGAATTAAAACTAATATTTCTTAATAAACATTTAGAAGTTGAACAAGAAATTAAGTGCAATTCTACAAATAATACATACTTAGTTAATCCTAGTTCTACATTTAGAATAACTCCAAAATCTAATGATTTAGAGTTTATTTTGGAATATTATTGTGAAGCGCAGGATTATTTTTCAAATAAATACAATCTTTCTCCTGCACATGAAGAAGTAGTTTCAGCAGTGAAACATATACCCCCGTGCAAGGCATTGGATTTAGGGGCTGGGCAAGGTAGAAATACTTTATATCTATCTTCTATAGGATTTGATGTGAGTGCTGTTGATAACAATGCTCTTTTTCTTCAAGAGCTATCCAATATATCTTTAGAAGAAAATCTTAATTTGAACGTCTATAAACATGATATTAATCAAGCTAATATAAAGAGTGACTTTGATTTTATTTTTGCTACAGATGTATTTATGTATCTGAACCCTACTAGAATTTCTAGTATTATAAGAAACATGCAAAATCATACAACTATTGGAGGGTATAATCTAATTGTGAGCTCTCTTTTAGTTCCTGGCCAAGCATTAGCTGCACCATTCCCTTTTTCATTTATACAAAATGAACTTAGGGAATACTATAATGATTGGAAAATAATTCAGTATTCTGAACATACAAAACCAACAAAATATTTTTCATACCCTCATGTAGTTCTTTTAGCAAAAAAAATATCAGATTAAAACATAGAAAGGAAATAAATAAAACTTCAAAGATTTAGTTATCTTTGAAGTTTTTATTATACACATGTTATAATTATAGAAAAACTTTATATTTAAGGAGAATTACATGCAAAATAACCTTGTCTGTTATAAACGTATGCCTAATTGGACTGCTAGTACATTACCTAAAGGCTTTAGAAATAAACATAATACTCGTGCTGGAGTATGGGCTAAACTTACTATATTAAGAGGAGAATTGTTATATACTTCTCTAACTGAAGATAATCAAATTATTGAAGAATTTACTTTTACACCAGAAAGTAATATTCCTTTTGTTGAACCAAGAGCATGGCATCGTGTTACTCCATTGACTGATGATTTAGAATGTTATCTTGAATTTTATTGTGAACCAAAGAATTATTTTTCAAATAAGTATGAATTAAATCCTGCACACTCAGAAGTTGTTGAAGCTGTAAGAACTATAAAACCATGTAAAGTTCTTGATTTAGGATGTGGCCAAGGTAGAAATGCACTCTTCTTATCTTCATTAGGCTTTGACGTTACTGCAGTAGATCAAAATATACCAGGTCTTCAATATTTAAAAAATGTCGCAGAGGCTGAAAATCTAGATATAAAGGTTGCTCACTATGATATTAATACCGCTGCAATACAAAATACATATGACTTCATTTCTTCAACAGTCGTTCTAATGTTTTTAAATCCAGAATGCATTGATAATATAATAACAAATATACAAGAACAAACTAATATTGGTGGTTATAACCTTATTGTTTCAGCAATGTCAACAGAAGATGCCCCTTGTCCGTTACCATTCCCATTTACACTAAAAGAAAATGAATTAAAAGAATATTATAGAGACTGGGAATTAGTAAAATATAATGAAGATTTTGGTCACTTACACAAAACCGATGCTAATGGAAATAGAATTAAACTCAGATTTGCTACAATGTTAGCTAGAAAAGTAAAATAATACTTTTAAAAAGATAAAACAAAAAACAGAAGTAGTTAAATTCAAAACTACTTCTGTTTTACTTATACTCAAAAACTATATTTAACTTATTGTTGTTCAAAAAATTGGCGGGAATGTGTGGGAATCGAACCCACCCAAGAGGCTCTTAACCCCTCATACTAGTTTTGAAGACTAGAGAGCACACCAGAACTCATCCACTCCCGTGAACAAGATTTATTATACAATAAATATCAAAAAAAAGCAATAGTAATCAGATTTTCCAATCAAAATGATAAAACCATCAAATTTACACTTGAAATATTAACCACTTACTTCTTTTCTATTACCACTTACTTAAAAACTATTAATTTTTACAGTTAAATAGCGTATAATATAATTATAAATTAAAGAAAGGAGACAATATGAAAATTAATATCGAATTAGATTCTACACTTAATGAAATAGAGCTCGTTATAAAAACACCTGACTTAAATAACGATGTTGCCCTCATTAAGGATTTGGTAGAAAAAGCGTTAACAAAAAATCAAAAAATTGTATTTTATAAAGAAGATACCGAGTATTTTATTCCATTAAATAATATATTATTTTTTGAAACTGACGACAGTAAAGTTTATGCACATACAAAAGATAATTTCTTTGAAGTCAAGTTCAAACTCTATGAACTCGAAGATATTATTCCACATCATTATTGTCGAATTTCTAAAAGTGCAATAATTAATATTCGCGCTATTTATGCATTAGAAAAATCTTTTTCCGGTTCGGGTACTGCTTCTTTCTTAAATAGTAAAAAAGAAGTTCATATATCACGACTTTATTATAAAATTTTAAAAGAAAAACTTAGAGAGATGAGGTAACATTTATGAAAAGAACATTTATAGGATTATTTTTTATCCTACTAGCTTGTATGACAATCATAGGAGAATCTAATATTTTCCCGCATGGTTCTGTATTTTTAGTAGTATGTACTCTATTTTTTGGATATCTTGCTATAAAAGGTTTAAAAGACTTTGATAGTTTCGGAACTATTTTCCCTTTAGCAATTTTATTCTACTTCTATAATAGACACTACCACTTTACAAATATTTCTAGTTGGAAAATCTTTGTTGTAGCAGCATTATTAAGTATAGGTATTTCAATGTTAATTCCTAGAAAAATTAAATACAAAGAATTAAAAAATCCAAGCAAATGGGATAAATATAAAAAGACTACTAATGGTGTAGATTATGCTAATGTAGTTTTCGGAGAAAATGTTCAATATATTGATATTAGTAAAATAGATGCATTTTCTTCAAACACAACATTTAGTACAACAACTATCTATTTCGACAGACTGGATACTTATCCAATAAAAGACTTTGTTCTTGATGCATCTATTATATTTGGTGAGTTAAGATTATATATACCTAAAGAATGGGCTGTTGAAAATGATGTTCAAACAATCTTAGGTAAAGTCTCTGCTCCAATGAAATTACAAAGAAATAATGATACGAGAATAATTATTACAGGAACAGCCATATTTGGTGAAGTAGAAATTATTAGTATATAATTTATAAAAAAATCTGAAAACTAATTGTTTTCAGATTTTTTTTTCTGTTCTCTTTTTTCAACAAGTTTTGATAGATAAATTGATCCTACTGTTAGTAATATTACTAGTGCTGAAGCAATTAAAAATTCTTTACTATATATGTTCGTAGCTGTTGCTCCAAAGTTTAAGAATACGATTGTCCCTGGAACGATACCTAATACACTGGCAATCATGTACTTAGTTAGGCTAATATTTGTTAAACCATAACCATAATTAATCATATTATAAGGAACTAATGGAATTAGTCTTAATATTACTAAACTTATCATTAATTTATCATCACTTACCCCAAAAATACGTTCATGTTGTTTCGGATTCATTTTTCTTTCTAAATAATTCCTTACCCAGTCACGTCCAAAGCGTCTTGATATAACAAACATTATATAGCAATTTATAGACGCACCCAAAAATGTTAGTAGGCTACCCTCAACAAATCCAAACGCAACCCCTCCTGCTACCGCTAAAATAGGTACCGGAAAGAAAAACACCGGTAATAAGGCAAACATCAGTAAATATATAATTGGTGCAAGAACACCAAAACTCTGAATAAACTCTGTCATAATATTCTCCTTAATTCTACTACTCAAAATATTTTGATATATTTTCTAAAAACTCATAACTAACATATGATGAAATCTTATTAAATGTAAATTCATCCATTAATAACTTAGTGCTTTCACTATATTCACGATAAGCCATTGAACACCATGTTACTCCTCTTAAACAATTAAAGATTAGATATCTTTCAAAACGTTCTTTATCATAATCTCTGTACTGACTATATTGTTTCAAGAAACCTTCTATTTCTTCTTTTGTTAAAATAATATCAGTTTTCCAAAATGTCGTTGTTGGAGCTAAGAAGTGTGCTAAGTCTTGCTCACACTCCCCAATCAAAGCTTTTTCCCAATCAATAACAAAACTATCTTCCTTACTTTTTCCTATTAAGAAATTTCCTGAGTTAAGCTCTGTATTTATTATACATGGGCTAGCTATTTCATATTCATTTGGTATTAACTCTTTACATTTTGAAAGGAACTTACGAATATATTCACTTACCTTCTTATCTGCTTTATCCCAAGATAGGTATTTATCCGACATATTCTCACACTCTTCATACATAAGAGCAAATGGATTAGATGCACGAATTAAATTATTCTCTCCAAATTTAGTATTATGAACTTTACTTAGTAAATAAGCGGCAATATCCATATCAGCGCGATAGTCTAACGCTCTACCGTTTAAAAACTCCATAGTTAAATATTTGTATGGAAGTAATGTAGTATTTGTAACTAAATCATATGGTTTAGGCGTTACACTACTATTTTTTAGAAGTTGTAAAGTTTCATACTCATACTCTATTTGATTTTCTAAGTCCATTTGACTTTTAACATTAATTCTTAAAACCTTTTTCACATTATTATCAGAAAAAGTAAAATTAATATTATATTCTCCCGCTCCAAGAAGTTCAATATCACGATATCCTGTTTCGGCTTGTAACAAATCTTCTCTAGTATCAACATCTAATCCTACTTCACCAATATAATAACTTAAGTTCTTATTTTTAATTACTGTTATTAAATTCTCTAGTACCGTATTATCTCCATAGCTAGGTAAATCAAATACTTCTTTAATAGGCTTTTTCATCCCTATTAAGAAATAGCCTCCATCCTCACTAGGATTTATCACTATATCAACAGTATTTAAATTCTTAAAAGCCATATCTATTATATTTTGAGATAAATTTGCTATGTCAGAACCCAGAAGTATAACTTTGTCACCATCTTCTATTACATCTTTAATAGCGTTATACATCTTATCTCCTAGATTTTCACCACGTTGATAAAAAAACTTATCTGCTGGAATTATACTATTCATAAACTCATTATCTCGTTCATTTCCATCATGAAATACAAATAGTTCTTTATTTAAACTAGCTAATAAACCATAGTTTTTCTTTAATAATTTTATTTGTATTTCCACAGCTTGTTTAGGTTGAACAAAATTATATAATCTTGTTTTTGTAGTTCCTTCTTTGGGAACTCTTGTAAATAATATTATTTTTTCTTTCATTTTATAGAAAAAGGGGAGTATTCCTCCCCTTCCTTTCATCTTTTTGATTAGTGATTATGCCCTGAATGGTCATCTTTCTTGTCACTGCTGTTTGAAGTCGATCCATGATTATGACTTGAGTGGTCATGGCTCGTACCAGGTTCTGTACAGCAATCTGCAATCTCAAATTTATAATTGCACTCTTTTGTTCCATCTAATGCGTTATAAACATTCTTATACCCTAAATCTATTAATTTTTGAGATACAACTGAAGAGCGATTCCCATTATAACAATATACGTAGATAGGAGTTTCTTTATCTTCAGGTAAAATTGATTGTAAATTATCTAGATTTTTTGAATCTACATTTTTAGCTCCTGCGGCGTGTTTCTCATCATAATCTTTTTTATCTCTAGCATCTAAAAATACTTTATTAGAATTTGTATCTAGTAATGCATCTTGGAATTTAGAACTATTTAAAGTTGTATTTTTTACAAATTCATAGCTATATTCTTTAGTAGTTTGAGCTGATATTACATCTTTAAATCCTTGTTTTGTTAGTTTTTCAACAGCCTCTTTTGTTTTATTAGCATCATCACTGTACACAACAACCTTTTTATCACGCCATGTTCTAATTTGCTCTATACTTTTGTCTATTTCTGATGTAGGTATGTTAATAGCATGTTTTAAATGACCTTCTTTATATGCAGCCTCATCTCTCACATCTATAACAAGATAATTCTCTTTTTCCTTATCATCTTTTTCTATTTTAACTAATTCTTCACCTTTTAATATTTTAGAATTATCTGATGCCCCAGTCGCTCCTGAGCATCCTGCTAAAGTTAATGATAACACCGCTGCCATACTTACAGCTAAAAACTTATTATATTTCATTTAGTTAGTTCCTTTCAACCCTTATTTTAATAAAAATAGACAAGATGTAATTTATTTATGAAGAAGTAATTGACACCTTGCCTTTATTGTAAACGAAAAGATATTTTTTATCTAATAATTTACACTATTTTTTTAAAACTTATCATTAAAATTTATATTCGTGTTCTTTAGCTCCGTCCCAAGCATTGTAAACATTTGTATATCCAAGCTCTATAGCTTTTTGGGCTGCCTTAGCTGAACGATTACCACTGTAGCAATAGAAGTATAATGGAGCATCTTTATCAGCTGGTAATAAACCAGCAAGTTCACTATCTATATTTTTAACATCAACATTTTTTGCCCCTTCTACATGTCCTTTCTCAAAGTCTTTTGCTTCACGTATGTCGACAAATGTTCCTTCTTTTTTATCAATTGCAGCTTGGAATTGATCAGCAAGTAATGTAGTGAATTTAACTAATTCATAATCTTTATATTCTTTAACACCTTTTGCATCACTTACATCTTTAAAACCAGCTTTTGTTAGTTTCTCAGCGGCTTCTTTACTCTTCTTACCAGTGTTACAATAAACTACTACCGGTTTTTCTTTCCAAGCACTAATTCTTTCTGCTTCTTTTTCGATATCTGTGTGAGGAATATTAATAGCGTGTTTTACGTGCCCTTCTTTATATTCTTTTGCATCACGAACATCGATTACAAGGTATTTTTCTTTTTCTTTATCATCTTTTTCGATTTTGTTTAAATCCTCTCCAGACATTGCTTTTACAACTGTATTTGTATTATTGTCACTTGAAGATGTAGATGTTGATGTTGAAGAACATCCTACTAATGTTAAAGATAATACTGCAGCCATACTTACAGCTAAAAATTTATTTTTTTTCATACATATATTCTCCTATTTTTATATTATCTTTTCTCGAACATTATATCAAATATATAAACCCCTTTCAACCCTTGATACTAAAAGCTTTAATAATTATTTTTTCATTTTTTATTGTCACTAAATAATAAAAAATACATCGACTCTTTTATATCAAAGACCATCGATGTAATATATACGCAAATATATTTTTCTTTTCTATATGTTCAGAAAAATAATAATTTTTTTTTAATTATTTTCACAACAATTTTTCTAAAAATATTTCAACATTATTTACCTTATAACCGTTATACTCTTTTCTTTTATCATCAAAATGCCACTTTCTATTTACTAAACAAGTTTTCATACCTAATTTTTTTGCCGGTTCTATATCGTGAAATAGGGAGTCTCCTATCATTACGGTTTCTTCAGCTTTTATTCCCTCATTTTCTAATACATTTAAAAATGCTTGAGGTTTTGGTTTACTAATATGCACTTCTTCAGAAATATAAACCTTAAATAAATTTTCTAATTGTAGTTGTTTTAACTTTTCTCTTTGTTCGTATGATTTTCCATTTGTTAAAATTATTAATTTGTAATTACGTGACAATTTTTCTAAAATACTGTTTAATTCTTTATTAGGAGTAATAGCAGATAAAATAAATTCAAATTGCTTTTTATAATAATAATCACAATCTTCTTTTGTAAGTTTTACATTATAATCTGCTAATGTTGCTATTAATCTTTCATTTCTTAAATCAATTATTTTAAGCTCTCCACTATGTATTTTTTCTACTAATTCATTGTTAATTCTTTTATATCTTTTAAAGAACTCCTCATATGTAGTCAATTTATCATATCCTAAATATTCAAACACCAACTTATTTGATAATTTCCATACACTACTAAAGTCATATAAAGTATTATCTAAATCAAAAATCAGATTTTTTATATTTTCCACTATTT